>Ga0206856_10005_pt1 | contig 63984 bp, 61 predicted proteins | sample Alteio_BWOrgCont_48_FD_152630 | JGI IMG/M metagenome (GOLD analysis project Ga0206856, IMG submission 152630) | Enriched cells from forest soil in Barre Woods Harvard Forest LTER site, Petersham, Massachusetts, United States -... | ecosystem: Environmental > Terrestrial > Soil > Temperate forest >...
GCGGCGAAACCCGCATCATCACCGGATCCCATCTGCTGATCGCCGCCGGACGAATCCCGAATACCGACGCCCTCAACCTGCCCGCCACCGGAGTCGCCGCCGACCCCCACGGCTATATCAAGGTCAACGAATATCTTGAAACGAATGCTCCCGGCGTCTACGCTCTCGGCGACGTCAAGGGCGGCCCTGCCTTCACCCACATTTCTTACGACGACTACCGCGTGGTGGCGGGAAACCTCCTCAACGGCCAACACCGGAGCATACGCGACCGTATCCTGCCCTACACCGTCTTCATGGATCCCCAACTCGGCCGCATCGGCCTCACCGAATCCGAAGCCCGCAGGCAGGGAAGGAAAATCCGCGTGGCCAAAATGCCTATGACCTATGTCGCCCGTGCCATCGAGACTGCCGAGACGCGTGGCTTCATGAAGATCATCGTCGATACCGAGACCGAGGTGATCCTCGGCGCAGCCGTCCTCGGCATCGAGGGCGGAGAGATTGCCACCATGGTGCAGATCGCGATGCAGGGCGGCCTCAAATACACAGCCCTCCGCGACGGAATCTTCTCGCACCCTACCCTGGCCGAGTCCCTCAACAACGTATTCTTCAGTTGGACCGACGAGAACTGACGGCGCAATCTCGATCTACTCTTCCTGACCGATGCGGGGAAGTCTCAAATCCCGGAAGATGCTGAACGTGTAAGATCTTTATCCCTGTCTCGAGTCTTACCGCTTCGTGATAGCGTAAATGCATTAAGAATGTTTGCTTCCGCACCGAAGTTCAAGGTTTTCTCTGTTCGCCGCAAGCGCCAGCCTCAATCTGCAAGAGCAGCTCTAGCACTGCTTGGCATACTCCTCATTGAAGGCGCTCCCGTGTGCCTGGCCGCGAGCGCACAGCAGGCCGATCCTGCGCCTGTTGTCGTGCAGCCAGGAGCTCCGGGACAGCCGAGCAAGACGATGCCGGCGTCGACTCGGCCCAGCTTGCCGCCGACTTCGCAAGCGGATGTGGAGTTCATGCAGGGTATGATCATGCACCATTCGCAGGCGGTCGAAATGACAGCGTTGATTCCATTGCAAACCGAGAACAAGGAAGTTCGGTCGCTGGGAGCGAAGATCAGCAGCTCGCAATCCGACGAGATCAGGTTTATGCAGCGGTGGCTGGCGGCTCGCGGAAAGCCAATCTCGATGGCAATGCCGGGAATGCCGGATATGGATATGTCGGGCAAACCGATGGCTCCCATGCCGGGGATGCTGACGCCGCACCAGATGGCGGCTCTGCGCAAGGCGACGGGCGCGGAGTTCGATTACCTGTTTTTGACCGGGATGATTCAGCATCACGGAGGTGCGCTGGTGATGGTGAAGGATTTGTTCGATACGCCCGGAGCCGGGCAGGACGCCGACATTTTTAACTTCGCTACGGATGCGGATAATACGCAGCGGGCCGAGATCAAGATTATGCAGAACATGCTGGAGGAGAAACGTTGAATCGAAATAGCAAGGTAAGAATAAAGATCGGTGCTTTGCGCTTGGCCTCTGTGGCCGCGGTTGTATTATGTTCCGGCGTGGGCCTGATGCAGGCACAGTCGCAGGCCCCGGCGCAATCACAGACGCCCGCACCAGCAGCCCAGGCGCCTGCCCAGGCCGCAAAGGCGCCGGAAGCCGAACAGAACCCGTTTGCACCGCAGCCGGCTCCGCCACTGCCGCCAGGGATGACCGGGTCGGACACGAACGATCCTCGCTACAAGCTGAAGCCCGGGCTGTATGACGCCGGCGAGGCCGCCAATGGATTGAAGCATGTCGCGTTCGTGAAGAAGCCAGACACGTTTCAGATTACGGCTACGTCTTCCGACGATCCACAGGTGCAAAAGACTCTTGGCCAGCTGGGCGTGAGTGACACTTCGAAGATGCCGAAGCCGCTGCAGATGGTGATCGCTCAACTGGCGTTTGCCAACTCGGACTTTGCCTTCCAGGGAAACCACCTCTTTCAGGGGAACTTCTACGGTATCAACATCTATGACATCGCCGATCCGGCGAAGCCCGCGCTGCTGACCTCGCTGGTGTGCCCGGGCGGCCAAGGCGATGTGTCTGTGTACGGAAACCTGCTGTTTATGTCGGTTGAGATGCCGAATGGACGCCTCGACTGCGGCGCGCAGGGCTTTCCGCAGGAACCTCCGCCGCCCCCGCCGGCCCCAGGGGCAGAAAGAGTACGCCGCATCCCGGCAGCGCAGAAGGACCGCTTCCGCGGCGTAAGGATCTTCGACATTTCGGACATCAAAAACCCGAAGCAGGTAGCAGCAGTCCAGACCTGCCGCGGGTCGCACACGCATACTCTGGTGGTGGATCCGAACGATAAGGACAATGTCTACATCTACGTTTCGGGCACATCGTTTGTGCGGCAGCCGGAAGAACTGGCCGGATGCTCGAACGAGACTCCGGACAAGGACCCGAACACGGCGCTCTTCCGCATCGAGGTGGTCAAGGTTCCTCTCGCCGCTCCACAGGACGCGAAAGTGGTATCGAGCCCGCGGGTGTTCATCGATCCGCGGACGGGCGCGCTGAACGGCCTGAACAACGGCGGCAGCCATGACAAGGGCGCGGAGAAGCCGGCGGACACCAACCAGTGCCACGACATCACGGTGTATTCGGCGATCGGGCTGGCGGCGGGTGCCTGCTCAGGCAACGGCATTCTGCTCGACATCAAGGACCCGGTGCATCCCAAACGCGTCGACGCTGTGAACGATCCGAACTACTCGTACTGGCATTCGGCGTCGTTCTCGAACGATGGATCGAAGGTGGTGTACACCGATGAGTGGGGCGGCGGGCTGGGAGCGCGCTGCCGTCCGAATGACCCGAACAAGTGGGGCGCGGACGCGATCTTCAACCTGAAGGACGACAAGCTGACCCTGGCAAGCTACTACAAGCTGCCCGCGGCGCAGGGCGACACGGAGAACTGCGTGGCGCACAACGGATCGTTGATCCCGGTTCCGGGGCGCGATATCGAAGTGCAGGCCTGGTATCAGGGCGGCATTTCTGTCATGGATTTCACCGACACGGCGCATCCCTTTGAGATTGCCTACTTCGATCGCGGTCCAATTGATCCGAAGACGCTGGTGTTGGGCGGCGACTGGTCGGCGTACTGGTACAACGGCGCAATCTACGGCTCGGAGATCGCGCGCGGGCTGGATGTATTTGAACTGACGCCGACGAAGTATCTGACGCAGAACGAAATCGACGCGGCCAAGGCGGTTAAGGTAGCTGAACTGAATGTCCAGAACCAGCAGAAGATCAATTGGCCTGCGCAGCTAGTCGTGGCGAAAGCATACGTGGATCAGCTGGCGCGGTCGCAGGTTTTGCCCGCAAAACAAATTAACTCTCTGCAGAAGGCCATCGCCAGCGCGGAGAAGTCGCACATGAGCGAAAGCAAAGTGGCGAAGTTGAAGAGCATGGCGCTGTCTCTTGAAGCAAGCGCCTCCACGGCGAAAAGTCCGGCGGACTCGACACGTTTGCGCGCTCTGGCGGATATCCTTAAGAGTCCGTCCGCATAACTGCATCGCAAACTTGACCGGAAACCCCGCTCGGCAACTCGGAAGCGGGGTTTTCGTTTACCCCCGACCTCCATCCAATAAAAAGGAGCACTGCTTGCTCTCTGAAGCCGAATTTCGACAATTTGCGCACCATTGGGTCCGGGCGTGGAATTCTCACGATCTCGACGCCATCGTGTCTCACTATGCGCCGGAGGTCGTTCTCACCTCGCCCGCGGCAGCAAAGCTGCTGAACGATCCCTCTGGAACCGTCACCGGCAAGGAAGCCGTGCGCAGTTATTTCGAGCGTGGGCTTGAAGCCTACCCCAACCTCACCTTCGAACTCCTGGATGTAATGTGGGGAATCTCCAGCGTCATTCTCTATTACCGGAATCAGAGGGGCACGAAGACCGGCGAGTTTATGGAATTCGATGCGAACCAAAAGGTTGTCAGAGTCGTCGCAAATTACAGTTGAGAGGAATACCGGGTCCCAATTGCGGTTCGATAAACCTCATAAACCCGGCGGGCGGCCCTTCACTCCAGCAAATTCTGCGCGGAGTGAAAGATCGCGAGCCGTCCGCTAAAGTTGAGCCAGCCCTTTCTCAGAGCAGATCCCTGAAGGGAGTGTCCGGGGGTAATGCGTTTTGCGGAGATCACACCGGTAAACGACGCGTAGACGTTTCCGGAAGTGTCGTATGCGTGCAGAGTGAACTCCGGAATAGGAATTGCCATCCGGGCTCAGCGTGATTTTCTGCAGGATCTGCACTCCGGCGTGGGGTGCGCCAATGATGATCCGGCCTTTGATTTTCTCCACTCCGATGAGCGCTACCGCTCCATCATTCAACGGATTGGACTTCCTCCCGCTTATTGAATGACCCAGGATTGGAGGCGCCAGTGGTTCCGTTTCTCAGGCGGCTGTAGCTCACCACTGCTAGCTATCCTTCGGGTCGATGGGCCGGTGGCCCACTCAAGCCTTGGCTTGAGTGGAGAAGTATGACTCTCTGCTAGACAAAACCCGAGCTGTCTCCGTCACCACCGCTATCGCCGTCCCCGCCATCTCCGTCACCGCTCGAGTCGCGGTCTTTCTCGTAGCTTGCGTCTTGTAAGCCCGAATGATCTTCGCGCCGGTCATCAAAGGAAGCCTCGTGCTCGCGATTTTCGCCGAAGCCGCCACCTCGCTGCGGATCGTCGTAATAATTGTTGATCACCGTCTCTTCGACCGGAGGCGCACCGGAGCCAAATCCGCCTCCAAAGCCTCCGCCTCCCCATCCACCGCCGCCACCGAATCCGCCATGCATGAGCGATTCAATGCCCTCGAATGCCAGCGCGCCGGCGGCAACCCCCGCCGCCGTCGTAGCGGCGCTGCGCAGGAAGCTTCCCGCAGGGCTGGGAGCGGATTCAACATATATAGGAGCACCGGCATATTGCGGAGGAACCGGCTGGTAAGGCACCTGCTGGTACTGCGGCTGCGGCGCAGGCGGAGCCGGATCGCGATGGCCAAGCAGCCCGCCGAGAAAGCTCGTCGCACGCGCCGGCGGCGCTTGCAGTTGCGCCTGCTTTATCTGATCGATCTGCGCACGTGCCTGGTTCAGCGCGAGATTCTGCACCAGCACCGTCTGGGCTAACTTGTAAATCGCGTCAGGGTCGCGGTTCAACCCCTGCTGGAGCATTTGTTCGGCCTCGGGATCTTTCTCCGTCAGCGGTGTTTCCTCTACCTTGCGAATCAGGTCTTCAAGCATCGAGCTTTCTTGCGGTGTCATGACAGTTCCTCGACTTCTTTGATGCTCCCGCGAACAGGTTTCCATGATTATGACGCAGGCAACGCTCAAAAGTGGCAAAGTCTCGTCCGGTTAATGGCTAATAGCTAATGGCTGTCTTTTCTGGCCGACAATTTCCCTGAAAACGGTACAATAGATCTAAGATATAGAGACAAGAGAGGCCCGGCTGCGTTCGCAGTCCGGGCCTCTCTTATTAAGTCATGTGGAATCAATGATGAAGCGATAAGCGATTTGTTTTCAACGACAGCCTGTAAATCATTTTCTTTCTATGACCTGCTAAAAAGCCATGTAGTATCTATGAGTTACAGTCTACGTATTCCTTAAACCATTTAGAATCTGACGGTAACAGAATGAAGGGGGGAAGGGGGTAACCACCACCTATAGTCTCGCCCGGCGCAGCGCCAGCCGCGCCGCATGGTAGCCGCACATGCCGTGAACTCCTCCTCCCGGCGGGGTAGACGACGAGCAGAGATAAAGATTCCGCAGCGAAGTTGCATACTGGCGGATACCCGGTCGGAAAAGAACCTGCCGCACCGACATCGCCCCGCCGCTGATGTCGCCTCCGATAAGGTTGGCGTCCCGCGCCTCCAGGGCCGCCGGGGTGGAGACATGACGGCCAAGAACGCAATCGCGGAAACCCGGAGCAAAGCGCTCGATCTGATTTTCAATCCTTTCCTTCATATCCACGCCCGGTCCGAAGATAGTCCCATTCGGCACATGACAATAAGCCCACGCGACGTGTTTGCCCGCCGGAGCGCGAGTCGCGTCGAAGAGGCTCGGCTGCGCCACCAGTACAAACGGCCGCTTGGCATGTTGCCCATGAGCCATCGCCCACTCCGACTCGGCAATCTCCTCGAGCGTCCCGCCGACATGGACGGTAATCGCTCGCAGGCATTCCCGCGCCCGCCAGGGAATCGGCTCCGAGAGCGCATAGTCAACCTTAAACGCGCCTGGTCCCGGCCGAAACCGTGACAGCGAACGCCTGTAGGAAGCGGTGAGCCGACCGGCCGCGAGGGCGAGCAGCTGGTGCGGAGCGATGTCGCAGAGCGTGAGTCCAGCCGGCAGATCGTCAAGGGACGTGATCCGCCTCGAGAGAAGGATCTTGCCGCCAAGCTCCTCGAGGTAACTAGAGAGCGCATCCGTGATGGCCTGCGCGCCACCCTCCGGCACCGGCCAGCCGACGGCGTGCGCCGCCGCCCCCAGAACCAGACCGACAGCGGTGCTGAGTGGCCGATCGAGTGACAGGAAGGAGTGGGCGGCCAGTCCGGCGAAGAGCGCGCGCGTCCGTGGACTCTTGAATTGCAGCCGGCAGAAGAGATTAGCGGGCATGAGCGCATAGAGACCGAACTGCGTGAGTAGAAATGGATGGCGCGGCAAATGTGGGACGGGACCGAGGATCTCCTCGGCAAAGGCGGGCCAGTTCTCCGCGAACGGCTCGACGATGCGTCTCCAGGCCTTTCCATCCTGACTCAACGCGGCATCGGCGTCGGCCAGATTGTGCTCCAGCGTGACCGCTGTCCCGTCGTCGAGCGGGTGCGCGAGCGGCGCCGCACTATGAATCCAGCGCAAACCGTGGGATTCGAGTGGGAGCGTCGAGAAGAATGGTGAGCCGGCGGCCATCGGATGAACGGCGGAGCCGAAGTCGTGGAGGAAGCCGGGGAGTGTGAGCGGCAACGTCCGGGCCGCACCACCGGGTTGAGCCTCGGCTTCAAAGACTTCGACATCGACTCCAGCCTGCCCGAGAATGATCGCGGCGGCGAGTCCGTTGGGTCCCGATCCAATCACGGACGCATGAGCCATACCTTAATTATGGGGCGGCAGAGGCTCGGGCCACTGGACGACTCCGATTTTTCCATCGAGCTGCCGGGTGAGCACGGGTGCGTAGAGTCCCAGAAGTTGCCGCCGCCACCAGTTGCCGGTGTCACGCTTCTCCTTCATCGAGGTGAACCAGTATTGCCAGAGCACGGCGCGAATGTACTTCGGCGGAGCGGCGGCGAAGGGACTTCCCCGAAAGAGCGAGAGAACATCAGGGCTATTCGAAAGCAGACGCTCCTCGGTGAAAGGGACCAGGTTGTTTTGTTCCCAATCGCCGAGAGAGGCGAACCAGAGATTCCAGTCGAAGCGCGGCTGATACGGTGCATAAATGCCAGGCGGCTGGTTGGTCGCTTGCGGCTTGTACCGGAAAGGGTAAGGGGTCCAGGTCTGCCCGTCGTTCGAGCCTTGGAACTCGATCTCATAGCGGCCCCGTGTCATCACGGCGAAGAGACCATATCGGTTGGCAATGCGAAAAGGTTCCAGGGCCCGGATGGGCGCTGTCGGCAAGGGGCTTTCCGGGAACGGTATCCGAATAAACTCCGCCGTGGTTACATAAGCCACCAACGTAAGCAAAACAGTGGAGACGGCCAGGCGAAGTGCGCCGAGATGCGAGATCTTGCGGCGAACTGGCGGAGATTGGTTAGGTGGCTCGGGACTGTTGAAGAGCGAGATTGGCTCTTCCGGTTTCGCGAGCGGTTCTTGTGCTGCCGGCGCGGCCGGCAAGTGAAAGCCTGCAGGGACAAAGCGGCGCAGGAAGCCATCGTCAAGCAGCAGAAGGCCGAGGGCGAGAACGAGGTAATTGAGGAACGTGTAATTGGCGGTAAGGATGACTCCAATCTCCCATGGCGTGACGATAAGAAAGCACACGAGACGCACACGCCGCGGGAAGAAAAGCAGGAAGACGAGGCCGAGTTCGAGCGCCAGAGTTGCACCAGCGGTCGAGACGTGGAACCAGTGCGGCAGATGCTCGACGTACCACCCGACCCAGGTGGGCAGCGGGCCATTCTGGTAGTACTCGTCCATCGCCGTCAGGTGACGCCACTCGGGATCACCGCTCAACAGCTTGACCATTCCGGATTCGAAGTAGATGCGGAACCACTCCCATTGCAGCAGGTAGAGGCTGGCACGCGAGGGCGGATTGTGCGCGCCCCATCCGGGGAGCAAACCAGCGGGGCAGAAGAACAGCGCAATAAAACCGGCCTCCAGCAGCATGCCGTCCGATTGATAACCGGAAAAATCGCTGGCCGCTGCAACGAACGAAAGATAGCAGACGAAACAGATAAAGAAGTTCAGGCGGGGCCATAAATTGAGCAGGGCGGCGACGGAGGCTCCAAGTCCGATCCAACAGAGGGCCATAAGCATCGCGTTGCTGGAGGAAAACCACAACAGCGTAGGTGCAACCCAGTAGCGCAACGTAGGCAATGCGCGCTCGACGGCGGCGAGGTATTGGCGAGCGGGCAAGACGCCGTCCGGACCGTTGAGGCCGCGGATCTGGAAAAGCAACGAATAGAAAGCTGAAAAATAGATGGCGGCGAGCGCGCGCAGAAAGAGCCAGCGCGGGATAAACCGGTCCCGTGGTCCGTATTGCGAATCGAAAATCGAACGTAGGATACCTGCTGGATTGCGCTGCATAGATACGGGCAAGGATAGCGCTTTTGAAGATCCGCAGAGAGTTCGTTCCTGAATGGGAAAGGTAAGGCCTGTCATTGTTACCAAAGTGCATGCATGGTCCGCTTTATCGTGTGATTGAAAGGTGCCAAGGACAGATGCTCTGGGCAACTTTACGCAGCCGCATTTTTTTTACAGTGTGTCGCGCCGTGAAATTTCACGGCACAGAGAGGCATGTACAGTGGTTTTCGATCGACCCCATACTCGTAAGCGCGGTGATTCCAACGCGCAATCGACCCGAGCTTGTAATGAAGGCAGTGTTGAGCACGCTTCATCAGAGCCACACATCGATAGAAGTGATCGTGGTGATCGACGGAGAAGATCAAGCAACGGAAAAGCTCCTGGCCGGGTTTGAGGACGCGCGTCTTCAAGTGATTCCGCTTGCAGTGAACGTGGGCGGATCGGAAGCAAGAAATATTGGAGTCCGGACTGCGAACGGCGAGTGGATTGCGTTTCTTGACGATGATGACGAGTGGTTTCCACACAAGATCGCGATGCAACTGGAAGCTGCCGGGGCTAGCGAAGCGGCTTTCCCCGTCGTGTCTTCACGTTTGACCGTCAGAGCCGGCGCTGGATTTCGCAGGACCACGGCGCCTCTACGAAGCAGGGAAGCCGCTCAGAGAACATCTGTTTTGCCGAAGTGATTTCGTCGACGGGACGTATGCCATGCAGACCTCCACCCTATTCAGGCAGCGGGAGATGATGCCGGCGATTCCTTTTCGTCCGGGTCTGAAGAGGCATCAAGACTGGGACTAGCTGTTGCGCGCATCGCAGCATCCGGGAGTTGGATTTCAAATGATCGCCGAGCCGCTGACCATATTTCGGGTTGAAGATGGGCGGTCGACTGTCGGTCGCGCGATCGACTGGGAGTTTTCATTACAGTGGGCGCGTGAAAATCCCTGAGAGCAACCCCGACGGTAAGGAATTACCTCGCCCGCCGAAAAGAATTGTGGAAACAACCGAGCCTCTTCATCTGCGTTTCAGAACATATCCGCCATCAGGCCTTGCAGCGCGGATTTCCCGAGCACAAGTTGTGGGTACACCGCATCGGAATCGACTTGCGCGTCTGTGAGGCCGTCGTCTCCTGTGATCGCCAGCCGACTGTCCTGTTTGTGGGCCGTGGTCCGAAGCTGGATGCAGCGCGCCCGGATCCTGGCAGCTCCCAGCGTGGTTGCGAAGAACGGCGATGCCGAGGGTCTTCCCACCGTTCTTTATGCTGCTGCCTCTCGAGTAGTTGACGTAGCTAGTGAACCCCTCTACGGCATCTATGCGGCTGCCGCCCCGGGGCTGTTTCGCGAGGGAGCAAGAAGCATAGGCCACGCGAACGCCCAAACGAGGAGACTCCTGCTGCAAACCGTTCCCTACGGAGTCGCAGTCGCTCTGGCTCTCTATTCCGGCGCCGGACTACTGCCTCGCCTCTTCGGGGCGTCGTTTCAGGGATCGGTTGCCGCGCTGGGGGCTCTGTCTCTTGCCGCTTCTTCGCGTGTTGCACTATGCGTGGGGGACGACGATTACCGCCTCCGCATCGCAGTGGAATCGCACCGCGACGCAATTGGGGGCTGCGGGACTGAACCAGGTGTTGAATTTTCTCCTCATACCGCGCTGGTCATGGCAGGGCGCGGCAGTCGCGAGCTTGCTCATCGATGGTTCACTGGCGCTTTCCAGCAGACTGGTGCTGTGGCGTATCCAGTGCCGCGAGGAGCTCACTCGTTAAGAGTCCTCCTCGCCGCTGGTCCCACTGCCTTCGGCGAAGTAGTTTTCCGCATGCAGTTCCGAGCCTGACACACCGAGCTGCAGCAGCAGGAATGCGTAGTCCATCGCCACTTCCTTTAGATAGTCATACCGTCCTGAAGCTCCGCCGTGTCCGGCCGTCATGTTGGTGTGCAGCAGCAGGGAATGGCTGTCCGTCTTGAGCGCGCGCAGCTTCGCTACATATTTCGCCGGCTCCCAATACATCACCTGGCTGTCATACAGAGATGTCTTCACCAGCATCCCCGGATAGGCCTTCGCCTCAACGTTGTCATAGGGTGAGTAACTGAGCATGTATTCGAAGGCTTCGCGCTGATGCGGGTCACCCCATTCTTCGTATTCGGGCACCGTCAATGGCAGCGACGAGTCAAGCATGGTATTCATCACATCGACGAAGGGCACATGCGAAAGTACGGCGCGAAAGAGATCAGGCCGCATGTTGGCCACCGCGCCCATCAGCAGGCCGCCTGCGCTGCCCCCTTCAATGGCTACGCGGTTTCCATCGCCATACCCGTGCGCAAGCAGGTGCTCCGTGACGGCGATAAAGTCCGTAAAGGTATTGCGCTTATGCATCAGTCGTCCGGCATCGTGCCAAGGCTTGCCCAGGTCCCCGCCCCCGCGAACGTGCGCGTAGGCAAGAACGAATCCCCGGTCGAGCAGGCTGAGCCGGTTGCTGTTGAACCCAATCGGCAACGGATAGCCGTAGGATCCGTATCCATAGACATAGAGCGGATTCCTGCCTTGCGTGCGGACGTCCTTCCGGTAGACAAGGGAGACAGGAATCTCGACGCCGTCCGGCGCTTTGGCGAAGAGGCGCTCGGCGGCGTAGCGAGTCCGGTCGAAGCCGCCCGGAACCTCGAGTTGCTTGAGTAGCGTCGACTCGCCCGTTGCGACATCGTATCCATACACGGAACCGGGCGTGACCATCGACTGGTAGCTGTAGCGAAACTTCGTTGCCTCAAAGACCCGATTGATGTGAGGATGCGCGCTGTAGACCGGCTCTGGAAAGGCGATTTCGCTGCTGGAGCTCGTTTCGGCGCCAGAACCACGAAAGGGCACGACGCGGAGATGCTGCAGGCCGGCGATCCGCTCACATGCCACATAGAATGAGCTGAATATATCGGCTTCCTCAAGCATTACATCGGGTCTGTGCGGCAGCATTTCTGTCCAGTTCGATCGTTCGGGCGCTTCGACTGGAGCCGTGACCAGTCGGAAATTTCGGCCGGTGTCGTTGGTGCGGATGTAGAACAGGCCGCCCCGGTGTTCGGCGTAGTACTCGATGTCGTCCTGGCGAGGGGCGATCAGCCGCCACTGCCCTGCAGGGTCGGCAGCGGGGAGGAACTGCTCCTCACTGGTGGTGTGACTGGAGCTCTCGAGGATGATGTACTCGCCGTCGCGGGTGCGTCCCGATCCTATGTTGAAGCGCTCGTCGGTCTCCTCGTAGATGAGGGCGTCCTCGGAGTGCGGCGCGCCGAGGGCGTGCCGGTAGAACTGGAACTGGCGCTTCTGTTCCTCGTCCTCGATGGTGTAGAAGAGGGCGCGATTGTCGGCAGCCCATACGATCGAGCCCACCCGCTCGACGCGCTCAGTGAGCAGCTCGCCGGTGCGGAGGTCCTTTACCTGGAGCGTGTACTGGCGGAAGCCCTTGTTGTCTACCGAATACGCCAGCAGGTTGCCGTCGTCCGAAACCGTCGTACTGCCGATGGCCATGAACGACTCGTCCTTCGCCAGTTCGTTCACGTCGAGGATCACCTGTTCGGGAGCGTCGGCGTCTGGGGCGTGGGCAGAGCCGGTCTTGCGGCAATAGATCGGGTACTGCGCGCCCTCTTCTGTCCGCGAATAGTACCAGTATTCGCCGTCGCGGAAGGGAACCGAGACATCGGTCTCCTTTAGGTGGCTCACCATCTCGGCGTAGAGAGTCTTCTGTAGCTCAGCAGTCGGCTCCATAACCGCGCCGCAATACGCATTTTCCGCTTCCAGGTAAGAGATGACTTCGGGATTTTCACGCTCGCGAAGCCACGCGTAGTCGTCCACCAGCGTGCGGCCGTGGATGGTGGTTTCGGTATGACGGGGAGCGGCGGCGGGAGGAGCAACTTCTGTGTGGATGGGCATACCTTCTCAGGATATAAGAGATGGGACCCCCTCCCCTTCGATTAGGTTACCGTCTCATTTCATGAGGGTTAGAGGATACGTGGATTGTAATCGACAGATAAGAAATAGCTTACATGCAAATCATAGAAAACAAAATGTTTATGGGACGGAGTACGTTCCCGTTCTGGGAATGTACTTCCTCCCACGTAAAAAAGCCCGGCCGCATCGGCAGCCGGGCTGATTTGTCTCTATTTCTATTTTACCGAGTTGAGGGAAATACTCGGCCAACTATTTCCGCGCTTGACCTTCAGCGCCAAACTCTTGTCGCGAGCCGGCGGCGATTTCTCAGTTGCATTCGCAGGAGACTGAGACGTTTCCTTCCTTGTGCGCCGCCAGACACGCCTTGATGCTGTGCTCTGGCGGCGGATCATCCTTCCAACCGCAGCGCCGCCCTTATGCCTGCTTCACAAACTGCAGGTCCAGAGCGATGCTGACATCCTCGCTCACCATCAACCCGCCAGCCTCGAGCGCCGCGTTCCAGGTCAGCCCGAAGTCCTTGCGATTGATCTTCGTGGTCGCCGCCAAACCAATGCGCGTGTTGCCCCACGGATCCTTCGTCGCCGGAGACGGTCCCTCCACCGCGAATTTCACACTGCGAGTGACGCCCTTGATCGTCAGGTCGCCCGTGACCACGAGTTCCCCATCCGACTTCACTGCGATGTGCGTCGACTTCAACTGCATAGTCGGAAACTGCTCGACGTCGAAGAAGTCCTCAGCCTTCAGGTGGGCATCGCGGCCCGCATCCAGTGTGTGGATCGACGCAATCTCGATCGCCGCCTCCACGCTCGACTGCGTCAGATCAGCCTCGTCCAGCGATAGCGTGCCGGCCACGCCGGTGAAGTGACCCTTCAAGTTGGAGATCATCATGTGCTTGACCTTGAACTCGACAACCGAATGAGTTGAATCGACGTTCCAGGTGGTGATGGCCGGGGTTGCAACTGCGTTCATAGTGGTGTTTCCTTTCAGATGGTTTGCATCGTGTCGTTCACTTAAATTTGATTCGTTGCACTGACATTCGTTGCAACAAATATTAGGTAAAAATTTAGCCGGGAGGCTGGCGGGCTAGACGCAGCAGATCCGCCAGAAGATTCAACCGCCTGGCTCCAAGGTGCCCCAGGAGCTCGAGATGAGCCGCACGCATTGGCTCATCCAGCCGCGCCAGCAGTTCCAGCCCCTCCGGCGTAATCCGCGTCCATACTGTCCGCCGATCCTTGCTCTCCCGGCAACGGGTCACCAAAGATCGCTTCTCGAGCCGGTCCAGCACCCGTGTAATATCCGAGTCCCGCGTCACCATACGCTTGCCAATCTCCCCGCACGGAAGTCCCTCCGGGGAGCCCCGCAGAATCCGCAGCACGTTGTACTGTGTCGACGAAAGGTCCTCGGCTTTGAACACCTGCGCAAACCGGTGCGACAGGGCCTCCATCGTCCGCATCATTTCAAGGTGCGTGATCTCCTCTGGGGAGGACCCCGGCTTTGGCTTGCGATCGATTTGGTCAGCGGATTTCATCTACAATCCCAACAATATTCCTCACAACAAATGTTGTCAAGAGGAATGACGGGACGTCGTCAGCGAGAGGCTCAGCCCAGAGTAGGTGTGCTCGATTCAATGGATTGTTCCCGGTTCCAAGATTTATACCGACACCGTGAAATCATCATTCTCACTCTTGAAGCGTGGTCCTGATTTAGTAGCTTTCATCGTGTCTCTACAATTTGTCGGTACCAATTTGGACTTTGGCAGGAAGGACCGTAAGCCTACGTGTCCGGGACGCCATCATATAAGATCGGGTCGAGGGAGCCTTCAGAAATGACCCACGCAGAGATGATTGCTCAGTGGGATGAGCACATCGGCTATGAATTTTCGACTCGCGACGTCGCTTCGACGATCGCAACGATGGTGGAAGACGCCTACGTCAACCATATCCCTGTGATGACCGGCGGGCACGGGCATTCGGCGCTGCGCACGTTCTATCAGCAGGACTTCATCACTCCGATGCCGGCGGATGTGGCCATTCAGCTAGTCTCCCGCACCCTTGGTCAGGATCAATTAGTCGACGAGATCATCTTTTCCTTCACACACAGCGAAGAGATGCCGTGGATGCTTCCGGGCGTGGCCCCGACGCATCGGCGCGTAGAGGTCCCGCTCGTGGTTGTGGTCGGCTTCCGTGACGGAAAGCTGGCACATGAGCGCATCTACTGGGATCAGGCCTCGGTGCTCAAACAGATCGGTCTGCTCATGGATCCGTCGCTTCCGGTATTCGGAATCGAGACCGCACAGAAGCTCCTGGATCCCGCCATGCCCGGGCGCTAGCCGGGTCCCAGTCTCGTCGTCTCAGCTCAGCATCGGGAGTCTTATGGTCGATCAACAGCTAGCTACCCCCAGCGCCATTGCCTTCCCATGCGATCGGGTCAGATCGCTGTTTCCCGCGCTCAATCAGCAACCCAATTTCATCTTCTTCGATAACGCTGCCGGCGCGCAGATCCCGCAAACGGTGTTCAACGCAGTCAACCGGCACCTGCTGCACTGCAACGTACAGCGCGGCGGACGCTACAAGAAGAGCGTGGAGGTGGACGCCACTATCGCCAGTGCGCGGGAGAGCGTGGCAGCGCTGATCAACGCGCGGCATTCTGAGGAAGTCGCGTTCGGCATGAACGCCACTTCGTTTCTGCGCCTGCTCAGCATTGCCATCGGCCGCAGTTTGGACACGCGCAATGAGATCGTCGTCACAAATCTCGACCACGAAGCGAACATCGCCACCTGGCTGGAGCTGGAGCGCGAAGGCGTAAAGATCGTCTGGTGGAAGATGCGCGAGGATTGCAACCTGTATGTGGAGGATCTGGCGCCGCTGCTGAATGAAAAAACGCGCGTGGTTGCCTGCACGGTGGCCTCGAACGCGCTGGGCTCGCTGGTGGATGTCGCCGCCGTCGCCAGGCTGGCACACGCCGCCGGAGCAGAGGTGGTTCTCGATTGCGTTCACTACGCTCCCCATGCCGTGGTCGACGTTCAGGCATTCGACTGCGACTATCTCGTCTGCTCCGGCTATAAGATCTTCGGACCGCACATGGGCTTTATGTGGGGGCGACTGGAGCTGCTGTATGAACTGCCAACCTTTCGCGAGGCTTTCATTCCGGATGCTCCTCCCTCCAAGATTGAAGCGGGCACCTTCATTTACGAGAATGTCGCCGGTATGGCAGCAGCTGTGGGCTATCTCGAGGAGCTCGGCATGCGGACGGCCGATGAAGAGGGAGGCACCCCTCCTACGTCGCGCCGAGACTCGATCGTGCGCGCGATGACTGCGATCAGCTCCTACGAGGCAATGCTCTCAGCAGAGATGCTTGGTGTACTCGAGGCCGCCGGCGCCACCGTCTACGGGATCGACGATCCGGCCCGCTTCAACGAACGCGTGCCCACTCTCTGCTTCAATCTGCCGAAGGTTGCGCCCGCACATGTCACAGAAGCTATGTCCGACCACGGCATCGGGATTCGCGACGGCCATATGTACACGCCGCGTTTGATGCAACATCTCGGTATTCCACTGGAGTCCGGCGTTCTGCGCGCCTCGCTTCTTCACTACAACTCCGTCGAAGAGATTCAGGAGTTCGGGAAGGTATTGCTTGGCATGGCCCGGCATCAGTAAGCCAGACGATCAGGTGCGAGTGTCGACATTTTCAGCGCCTGTCGCCGAGAGCACGCCCGCGCCTCAGCTCGAACGCAGGCTGACCCAGCGTCAGCTCACCATGATGACGATGGGGGGCGCCATTGGTGTCGGGCTCTTCCTGGGCAGTTCACTCTCAATTCAACTCGCTGGCCCTGGCGTCATCCTGTCGTATCTCTTTGGTGCTGTCATCACCCTTATCGTCGCGTACTCCATCGCCGAGATGGCGGTGGTGCATCCTGTGGCGGGCTCCTTTGGCGTGTATGCGCAGACCTACCTCAACGAGTGGTCCGGCTTCGTCGTCCGCGTCACCTACGCCTTCGTTCAGATCATTGCGATCGGTGCGGAGGTTACGGCCGTAGCGATCTACTTTGCGGCGTGGTTTCCCACGGCGCCGCAATGGCTGATCGTGGGGGCCGTCTCGGTCGGCCTCGTCGCTATCAACGCCATGCAGGTCGGCAGCTTCGCTGAGTTCGAATACTGGTTTGCTATCCTCAAGGTCGTGGCTATCGCAGCCTTCGTATTGATCGGCTTTGGTCTGATCGTCGGCCTGGGGCCGGCCAAGCCGATGGGGCTCTCCAACTTGATCGACCATGGTGGAGTTCTGCCACATGGGATGAAAGGCGTGTGGCTGGCCATGAGCCTTACGCTCACCAGCTATATGGGAATCGAGATCATCGGCGTCACGGCCGGCGAGGCGCACCAGCCCGCGAAGACCATCCCCCGTGCTATGCGCACGGTCACTACCCGGCTCATCCTCTGCTACGTCTTGTCGATCACTGTGATGCTGGCGATCACGCCCTGGGACAGAATGAGCAGTGGGCTCACTGGCAGTCCATTCGTATTCGCCTTCCGCAGCGTGGGGATACCGTATGCCGCGGGCATCATGAATCTGGTGGTTATCGCTGCCGCTCTCTCCAGCGCGAATACCAATCTCTATCTCACCAGCCGGACCCTGTTTTCGTTGTCGCGTGACGGTTATATGCCGCAGGCGCTCGGGAACCTCGGCCGCAATGGCGTTCCCTACCTTGCCTTGCTGCTGTCGACCGCGGGAATGGTTGCCGCTATCCTGCTGGCGGTCTTCGCTCCCAGCCGCGCCTTCCTGTCGCTCTATGGCATTGCCGTGGCGGGAATGTTCTTCGTGTGGATTGTTATCATGCTGGCCCACCTTTCGTTCCGCAAGGTACTGGGGCCTGCGCGCATCGCGGCTCTGCCAATACGTCTGCCATTTTCTCCGTATGCACAGATCGTCGCATTGGCTGCTCTTGCCGCGATCGCAAGCAGCACGTTCTTTGTGGAGAGCCTTCGGTACACAGTCCCGAATTTCCTGCTGTTCCTGCTCATCCTCGCAGCGTTTTATCCTTGGGCTGCGAGGAGAGGACGTAGGCTTGCGCACGGGAGAGAGCAAGCCGACTGAACGGCGGCCAAGTCGTCCACCTCTTCTCTGGGATTCCGATTGACATTTCCTGCCAGCTGTTAGACACTCCGGCTCCCGGAGAGAAATGCATGAATATCACCATTGCCAATCTATCCAAGCAGATATTTGAGGCCGACTTTAAGGCGACGGTTGCTGCCATAGGGAGGCAGGTTACCGAACACTTTCAGCCTGAGTGGGGCACCGGCGCGACATTGAAAGGCGTCTGGGTACCGCTGGTAGGAAAAAAGGCGCCGATACAGAAGGGCGCGGATGAGGTGATTTATCTAGGTGACTCATCGGTAGACCCCACCACCGGAGTGAAGGATGCCGATGGGTATCACTCCGCCAACAATAAGGGCATGCCATACGGGTTCGTCTATCTGGATATCTGCGCGCAAGCCAAGGAAGCATGGTCCTTCACGTTGTCGCACGAAGTGCTGGAGTTGCTGGCAGACCCCGATACCGCGTTGACCGTGGCAGGTCCCCGGCCAAAGCGCGTGCCCGGTACGGTCTACTATGATCTCGAAGTCTGCGATCCGACGCAGGGTGACTCCTATCTCATCGACGAGGTGGTTGTATCGAACTTTGTCGGCAGGAAGTACTACGGGTTATCGGGGGGGAGCGGGAAGACGAACCATCTGAGTCTGCCGCTGCGCGCATTTGGAGTCCGTCCCGGCGGGTATCTCCAGTACGAGACAGGAAGCAGGTCGCACCACATCTACGGGAGCGAAGTTACGCCCGGCCAGAAGGCGGCCAAGAAAGCGATGCAGAACGTCCGCCGCAATGCGCGCCGGGCGGAGCGGCTTACTCTAAGAAAGGCGGGGTAGGGTTATTGAGAAGCTACTTCGGGTGCTGACCCAAGGAGAGAACATTTCCGTCCGGGTCCTGAAACCATGCGATCTTTGCGCTGCCGGGAGCTGTCCAGATGCCAGACTCAGTCTGTTCGAGCCAGTGATAGCGTTTGAACGAGACGCCGCGCTCGATCAGAGTTGCGACCTCCTCTTCGATGTTTTCGACCTTCCATCCGAGAATCGTGAAGGGGAAGGGAGTGAAGTCCTTCACCTGCACGATCCGGATCATGGTCCCATTCGATTCCATGACGACTGCAAACATGTCGTCGTTGAGAAATCGCAGGCCCAGCGTCTTCTCATAAAAATTGCGCGCTCGTGCAGCGTCTTTCGAGGGGATAAAGCCGATCACATCGCATTGCGCAAGCATGGTCTCTCTCCTGAGCGTCCAGCATACCGGAGAGGGGAGCTGGAAGCAGCAGTCGATGCTGTCCCGGCCTTTGAGAGATGCCGGTTAGAACTGGAAGGCTATCTGCCCCGTTACCGCGCGCGGAGTTAAGTAGTGCGTGCCGCTGAATGTTGAGAGGAAGTTGTAGAGCGCGTACTTGTTGGTGAAGTTGATTGCCGCGACCTGAGCGCTCCAGCGGTATCGGTCACTGCGGAAGAGATTATCCTGTCCGATAACAGCGTCGAAGAGGCTACGCGGAGCGATGCGCTGCGGATTGTGGTCGTTATTCCCGGTATTGGGAGCCGGAATCTTGACCGGGCTGGAGCTGTACTGCGACGCCGGGTACGGTGTGGGCAGCGGAGTCGTAGGAGTTGCGTGTATGCCCTCGCAGATAAGGCCGGCCTGGAACTCCTGGTCGGCGGTGAGGCCGCTGAGATCGACCGCCGGTTGTCCGTTCAGCGTCGTTGAGGTGGCATTGCAAGGGGTATTTGGATCAATGGATGCCAATCCATAACAGGGCACGGAGCCAGCGACGAGGCCACTGTCATACCGCCAGTTAAAGCCGAGCCATGGCCCACGTGCCTTGATCTGGTATTGCAGATGCGTCGTCTCGTTGAACTTTTTGTCGTGGTCGATGCGGAAGGGATATTCGCCTTGGACGGGCGATCTAGAGCACTTATGCCACCTTTGCGACTGCTTGCATAAGTTAGCAAAAGTGCAGATTCTACTTGCAAATACTGGGGTTTTGGAACTATGATCCGTTTGCAGTCGTTAGGACGGATTTATCGGTTCTATCGTTACCACAGCGTTACCAGAATTAAGTGACGCTCAACAAAAGCGCCCCGCCAGAGTGTTGAAGCACTCAGAACGGGGCTAACCAAAATCGCCTGCAAGGAGGCAATCATGGCTACTCGCACCCTATCGCAAACTGTCCCCTCGTCTCAAGAGATTCGCAGCGTCGCCCTCTACGCACGTGTCTCCACGCTCAATGGTCAAAACCCCGAGATGCAGCTCGCGGAGCTCAGGGAATACGCTCAGCGCCGCGGCTGGCACGTCACCAACGAATACGTCGACCTCGGCGTCTCCGGTTCGCGGGAGTCCCGGCCTGAGTTCAACCGCATGATGGCCGATGCTCACAGCCGAGCCTTCGATGCGATCGCCTGCTGGAAGCTGGATCGCATGGGACGCAGTCTCAAGCACCTGGTGAACACGCTGGCCGATCTGCAGGCCTACGGAGTGGCTTTCATCTCGCTGCGCGACAACCTGGACCTGTCGACGCCTTCCGGGCGCCTGATGTTCCACGTCGTGGCTGCGATGGCTGAATTCGAGCGCGCACTGATTCGAGAGCGCGTCTCTGCCGGCATCCAGGCGGCCAGGAACCGAGGCCAGCGCATCGGACGGCCGCGCGCCTACGTGAACCCCTCGAAGATCCGCGAACTGCGCAGCGCCGATGTTCCCTGGCGGGTGATCGCAAAGCAGCTCGGCGTCGGCGTCGGTACTGCCGTGCGCGCTATCCAGTAATACTCACCATCGCCCCAACCAGAAAGGCCTACACAGGAGGCAACATGGCTACACCGAACGGTAGCATTCCGCCCGTTTCCACTCAAGACATTCCAGCCCATCTGCAGATGCCCGGGGGCCTCAGCATCACGGCCGGCATGCAGTTCGCCCAGGCCGCGGACCTCTGGATGCAGTCACGCACAATTGAAACAAAACCGGGCATGCGCATCGCCCGCTACATTCGACCGACCACAGAGGTCAGCTATCGCCAGTACGTTGCGACCCTTAAGCTGTTCTTTGGAAGGCTCCGCCTGTGTGACATCCGATTGGACCACATAGCGAATTACCAGGCCGCTCGCGTACAGGGTGCCGCTCCCTTCATCCGCAAGCGCCGCCCGCAAGACAAGGAAGCCGGCCCATGCCCAGCTAAGGCGAAGAAGGCAAACCAAGAGCTCACGGTACTGAAGATGATTTTGAGAAGAGCGAAGCTGTGGGGGGAAGAACAGGATCTCTATTACCAGCCGCTGCAGGAGGACGAGCCAGAAATCCCGCGCGCCCTGAGCCAAGAGGAGCAAGCGCGCTGGCTGGGAGTCGCTCAAAGCGAGGCACGCTGGCACATCGTGTACTGGTACTCCGTGCTAGCGTTCGCGACGTGCATGAGCACGAACGAGGTCCGCTCTCTCAGGCTCGGCGATGTCAGCCTTGAGGCTCGCGTCTTGGCCGTTCCGTGGGAAGGCTCGAAGAACCGCTACCGGCATCGGACGATTCCCGTGGCTGATCCCGAGGTCCTGTGGGCTCTCAAATGGTTCATGGACCGGGCTGCGAGGCTCGGCTCATGCCAACCCCAACACTACCTTTTCCCGAGTCGCAAAGCGCGCGGCATCTGGAATCCCAACGCTCCTATGAGCGAGAGTGGCATCAAGCGCCAATGGGAAGAAGTCCGCGAAGCTTCAAAGCTGACCTGGTTCCGTCAATACGACACCCGGCACACTGCAATCACTCGTATGGCTGAAGCCGGCGTCCCGATCAGCATCATCATGGACTTTGCTGGGCATATCTCGGAAAAGATGACTCGGCACTACACGCACATCTCGGAAGGCATGAAGATCAAGGCCATGCAGCAGGTTCAGCAGCGCGCGCGGGTCAGAGGGCGCCAGTTCCCTGAGAGAAATGCTTTCATGCATGGCACCCCGCCGTCATTCGATCGTGACGAGTTCGTGTTCGTGCCCATCGAAGAGCCGACAGCCCCACCTGAGACAGTCGATCGCGTCCAGCAGCTCCTGCGCCTGATGCAGGAGCAGTTCGGACTTACAGCCGAGCAGGTGCGCGACGCGTTGACGGCGCAGACGTCGCAATCTCCAGCACTTGCTGCGCCCTCAAACCTGATCGGCTTCCGGCCGCGCTGACGTGCCAAAAACCTCGGCCACGGAGGCGACTGCTAAAGTCTTCGATCTCCGTGGCCATGTTTATCGATGAGTAACTAAATTCGCCCGTTCCGGAAACAGCTGGTTTTAGAACAAGAGTTAGACGTCGCATTACTGGTAAAGTCCCCGGTATTTCTCGCAATGCCGCGTGCCGTCCGAACTCACCAAAGCGTAGCGGGACGGGGCAGAAAATCAGTTGGCCCGGATCTCCCACCCCAAGGGTCTAAGTGGTTATGTAGAATGGCTAACTGTTATGTCATTGTTTTCCAGCCCAACCAAGGCGGGGCAGAGCGATGTTGGCACCGAAATCGCCACCCTGAAGAACGAGATCAAGTGGATCATTGGAGTTGGTACCGCGATTATCGGACTGGCGGCATACCTCTACGTGCATGAGATACCGGACAAAATCACTGCTGCCTCAAGCGCAGTTTCAGACAAGCTCCCGGAGAACTTCAAAGAACGTTTTGCGAAGTTGGAGGCGAGTGCTGAAAACATTCAGAAGAGGTATGGGGGTATTACTCCTAGTTCCTTGCTGAACTTGGTACCGGCGATGGGCGAAAAACCGACTTCGGTAGTTCTAGTGGCAAACCTTCAAAGAGCAGACCACGTGATTCAGTCGGCCTATGATTTGGACTTGCCCGGCGATCCGATGGGGCTCTCTCGGGTTTCGACCAGACTCCAAAACGTCAAAGATGAGTATGCCGACACCCCATCGGCGGCCGCAGCAGTCATGTCCACGGAAGCGCATCTTGCAAGCTACGCCCTTTTCAGCAGAGGTGCATACGATACCAGTCTCTCGCTTTTCTCTCCGCCTCGCACGGAGACAAATGGCATCAACATCCCGGCGCTGTCGGATTTAGAAAAAACCCACGGCATCGGCGTCGTAGCGAATTTCACATTTGAATGTACGAGACCGACAGCAGGAGCTATCGTTGGTGATCCGCCGCAGGCAGCCTCCAACGTGATTGTCTTCCAGGTACGTGTGAAGGGATGTCAGCAGAGACAGCTTGCATATTTTTCCTGGATTCGCGACGAATTCGATCATGCGACCGTAATGTACGATGGTGGGCCTTTGACTCTGGTTCAGACCACATTCAATGACTGCACCTTCCAGTTTGGAAACAATCTGAATAGCAAGAGGGCCCTGGCGATCATCCAAGCGGCGAAAGGCAACCCCGTCAACATTTACTTTCCGTGAAGTCCTCCGCGCGGGCAATTGCCATGCGGCCCGCGTTGAGACCACGGCCAGTTTGTCACCGGTGCCGCGCGCTGCGTCCTGGCGAACGCCAGACGCTCCTTGATTGATTTTGAGGTTTATCTGGCGGCCATTGTGGTGGATTAACTGGCCGGTTAGAAGGATCAGGGTTTGAATCACGCACTGGACGATGAGGCACCGGCCTGTCTTCCATTGGCCGAAAGGGCTGAGTCGGCTGAATAATTTTCTGTACATCATCATCGCGACGAGAGCCGCGAGGCTCGTCAGAGCGCATGCCAAATGTAGTTTGGCGGGAACGAAGCATCGATTTCGCCTTCGACTTTCTTGATCAGCTTTCGATCTTCTGCGTCCGTATCCGGGAGGGCCCCAGCTAACTTGTATGCTTCCTCGCCTGACCTGACCCAGCCGGCGACCTCGCCGTCTTGACCCTCGGAGTTTCGCACAAATCTCAAAGCACTTTCAAGCAATTGCGCGGCGAAATGAAATGCGCAAGCCTTGTTCGAGGCATCGTCGATCTTAATGCTCAGTTTGAAGATTGGGACTACGACAGAGGCGACGAACCCGATTACAGCCAGAATAGCGGCGATTGCGGTCTTGTGGGGAACCCCATCGATTGCAAGCACCCCGAAAGAGGAGGCCGTCGCCGCTATCACAATGGCGGACAAGACGGTATCCCACGTTTTCAGACTTTTCAATCGCGCGGCGTAATATCGGCGGTTCAGGTGAGAGATGCGAAACATATTGAACAGAGTTGAGAGCTCGTCAAAGTGAGGGCTGTGGGGATTCTCGACTATGGCATCACGCATCATGAAATCCTACTTCCTTGTTAAGTATTTACCATTTTTAAAGCCATCAGCGCACCTAGTCTCTAACCGCTGAAGAACTGCCCATGCGTCCCCCAGGCCGCACGGAAATACATCGTATCCCGTCCAGAACCATCACGTTCTGGGACACCGAGATGGCCCCTGCTGCGGTCTTTCAGCCGAAGCACTTACGGCGATCGTTGGTCGTAGGTTTCTGGAACGCTCAGTTGACCCGCGTTATCCTCATCCCGCCTTTGGCGAGCAGCTCATCGATCCGCTGCTGGTTCTCTTCCGGCGTCTCAGCGCTGACGACTGGCATCAGTGCCAGGCCGTACTCGTCGCATAGCGCCTGAACGCGCCTGCGAGCATCCTCCTGGGTGAGAGGTCGATGAAGCAGGCGTAGCAGCTTGCCCCTCGCGTCAGAAACATCGACCGCCCCGCCGCCAGCTGCTTTCGCAGCGAGCTCCGAGGACACTTTCCCGAGCAACTCGAGGACGCCGCGGACTTCACGGATGCCACGCAGCGCTACGTCGAGCTGTTTCGCTTGTTCCGCTTGCTTGAAAAGTCGCTGAGCGTCTACGAGCAATTGCTTGACCTGCTCCAGAAGTGTGCCAGCGTCCGCTGCCTGTGCGGCCTCCTTAGCCACAGCCAGGGCGGGCGCGAGGTGCTTCTTGTGACGATGAAGCGCTGTTGCGCTTGCTCCAAACTGTTTCGCAATGTTGCGTAACGATGTCCCTGTGACGAGCATTTGATCTATTTCCGCCTGGCGCTCGTGACGGCAGATTGTGCAGGCCTGTGGCATGTGTGATCCTCTCTTTCCCGTTAGGTAAAGCGTGTTGGAAGGGGTGCAGGGCGCACCAGGTATCGCCCTCCGCAGCGCACCCCTCCCCGTTGATGACCCGAGTGGAAGGAGGCCCACTCGGGTCAACCTCGTTACCGCAAAGTGCGAAGGCGGAGTCCCTCTCGATCCCGCTCGTTTCGCCGATGCTGCTGACTGCGCGCGGCTTCGGCAAGGTCCAAACGCAGCCGGCGAAGCTCGGCCTGCGCGCCGTCCAGGACCTTCTGAGCAGCAAGCGCCGCGGCCTCAGCCTGGGAAATCGCTAGGTTAAGACTGTGAATCTCCTTGTGCTCCGCCTGTTGCGATAACCAGTTAGTCGCGGCGTGATGTTCGACCCGAAGAGCGTCAACGATTTCACCCTTCTCCATCGCAGCGGCGAATTGCCGGACCGTTTCCTGGTCCTTTGCCGTCTGAGTGTCGGCAACCGGCTGAACTTCTGTCCCTGGTTCCAGTTCGTTTGCTGTGTCCATAACTTTTCTCCTGGCTGAATTGCGTGAGTGGTCAGGCACCAGAGAGGCTTGCTCAAAAGCCTGCTTTTTTGCGCAGATGGGCCGGCCAGCGCCGCTGTTCGAGGAAGAAAGCATTGCCGGCAACTCCCGCGGCCACTTCCGCTTGCTTGAGGGCGCCTTGAGCTGCCTGGACGGCCGCTTTCGAGTCATCCATCTTTTGGCGAAGATCTTTGAACCGGTCGCAGTCCATTTGCCACTGCGCCTCCCGGGCCGCATCCGCGCGCTGCTCGCAAATACTTTCGAAGGCCGCCTTGCGTTCGGCGACCAGCGATCTCAAGCCGATGATGCGCTGCTCGATTCGAGTCATGCCGTCACGGACTGCCTGTGGATCCGCTGTCTCGCCTTTGGCCTGCAGCCTGCATTCGGAGTTGAACTGTGCTGTAACGGCCAAGAGCGTTCTCTCCTGGGCCTCGAGTTCGTTCTGTACCTTCATGAACTCACCCTGGGCCTCGGTAAACGCCTTGTCACTCGGCGGTGCTGCCAGTGTTGCTGTCGCCATCTTCTTGCTCCTTTCTCCTGGTGTGAAGTTGTGTGAAGCCGCGGGGCACCTTTGGCGGCTGTTAGTCGACGAGAGTTGGCTCAGAAAAAACTAGGTTCGCGGCCTTTCTCACGTAGTCCGGATCCGTCGCGTCGAGCGCTTCGAACTTTTTCTGGATGATGTCCCCTTTGAGATTCCGGATCATCTTCTCAGCTTCGTCCTTTAGTTCGTCGCCAATTACTTCATGAGCTGCGGCGATCTTGTCCATGCATTTGCCCAGGTTCTTGTGACCACAGTCACCCTTCAGGCACTTCTTCACGTCTCCGTGCGCTTCGAGCAGTTTCTTGATGTCCATCACTGTTCTCCCCTTTCAGTTGAACTTCGTTTAGGTTGTCAGCACCTAGGTAATTAAGTTTGCCGTTCTTAAGAGCTTCGCAAAATCCCTCAGCGATGCTCCCTGGCGTCCGCTTCCTGCACCATGGAAGGTCTGCTGAAAATTGATATCCCTGATGCCTGGCTTTGCCTGCCCAGACTGGCTGCCGCCTCCGGTGAGAGCCTGCATCAGTACTTGCGTCTGCGGTGGTGGAAGAACAGCTTCACCCTGGTGCAGCATCGCCATACCATCTCGAGGAATGTAACTCGTACCTCGATCAAGGCTTGCGATCGCAGCGAAGCCCTGTAGACTGGATTCCATCGCAGACGCAGCCGCGACTGCCGCTGCAGGGCCTGCGATGGGGATGCCTGCTACTGCAGCAGCAGCGGCGGTTGCCGCGACTCCGGCATAGCTCTCAGCGGCCGCGCTGTTCACCATGGCGGTGGCTTTCTGTTGTGCGCGGGCAGAGATAATGCCTTGAATTTCGTCCTCAATGTAGGTTTCTAACTTCTTAACGAGCCAGCGTTCAGCGTCCCCGATGATCGCCATCGTCGTCTGCTCGCTAGCAGAGCGCAGCGCGTGCCATGACTGCGTGCCGCCGATGAGGATCTTATTGAAAGCGCCGACCCATGCATCGGTTACCTGATTAGCAGCAGTGATCCATGGCTGCGCCGCCTGCTGTGCGATCGTCGTCTGGTCTTTGATTGCCGTGATTTGCTGCTGCCCGCCGAGCTGCGACATCTGGTCTTGAACGCCTTGCCCCTTCGTGGCCTTCTGGGTTGGCGTCAGGTTCTGATCAGCATTGATGCGTGCGAGCTCTTTTTCAAGTTCTTGGAGCCTCTCTGTGTACTCTTTGGCATGCGCAGCGGCAAGGGCATGGGAAGCGCCAAGGGCTGTCATCTGACCGGTGGCGACCTGAAAAGCTATGGATGCTTCTGCGATTGATGCGCTCTGCTGGATCTGGGCTTGTGTGGCATTGGACTGCTCTTCCGCAACCTTCTCGAGACCGGCCTCATAGGTCTTGTGGTATCCGAGGCTCGCGCGATCGTCCTCAGCCATCAGGCGGTTAACGCCGCGGGTATATTCGGAGACCTGGTTCAGATATTCGCGGGCAGCCGTCGCCTTCTGCTTGTAGGCTTCGATTTCCTTCCGCGCCCCTTCATCGATCATGCTGCCCGTTTCCTTCTCGAAGGCAAGCTCTTTGGTGTAGTTTTCGCGGGCAAGGTTCATCGATTGCGCTTGCGCTTCACCACGGGCCTGCGCATCTTTAAGTGCCTGGTCACCACTTCCAGCATTCGAAGGCACGATGTTCCCAGCCAGCCGATCGCGCTGCCGGCTGAATTCTGCATCTTCCTTGTTGATTGCCAGGCTCTTTTGCAGTTCTGCGTTTATGCGCTGCTCGCCAATCAGACCACCATCCGCTGCATGGGCAGTCTCGATCTGCTGAAGGTTGATCTGGTGCTGCAGGTCCAGCTTGCGCATGTCCAGCTCGTTAGACTGCTTCTGCGTTACGAGCGCGCCCTGGCCGGCTGCATGTTGTGCAGCGAGGAGCGATACGCCGCCAGCCACGTTCCCAGAGAGGATTTGCGACCAGGCGCCTTGCGACTCTGCGAATTCGCGCAGGTTGGTAGTCGCTGCATCAGCCTCTTTCAGTCTGGCAACAGCAGTTTCGATGGAGCTCACTTTGACGAAATCTTGCTTCTGCAGTTCCCTAACATCGTCGAGGAATTTTTGCTCAATTCCGTCAAGGGATACGAAATCTTTATAGAGTTCTATGGCCTGGGGAATCATGTGGCCGAATACATCGATCGCCCCGATTCCGATGATGACAGGCATGATCGAACTGAGACTCGTGCCCAGAAGACCAGTTGCCGCTGCGGTACGCGCTAACGCGCCGCCAAGTCCTCCACCGATTTCGCGTCCCGCCAGTGCCGCGGTAGCTGTAAGGCCCCGGGTAGAGACGGTAGCGGCTTCTGTCTTGGTAGAAAATGCGGCTAAATTTACTGTGGCCGCATTCAATTCTGCCTGGTAAGCCTTCAGCGCAGCAGCGGCCTGCGCATTGCCCTGAGCAGCAGCACGGCCGAACTGAGCCTGCGCCTCAGCCATGCTCTCCGAGGCTTGCTTGACCGCAGCCTGAGCCTCAGCCATGCCAGCGCGCAGGTTACCAAGATTGACCTGGGTGCCGACCTGCAATGTCCCGTCAGCGGGCAAGGTACACCACCCCGGGGAAGCGCAGTTCTGGGGCGACTTGAATCTGGCCTACGATTGCCCACGTCCGCTGCACCTGAGTTGAGATTGCTTGCAATTGTTCCATAGCGGCTTGCGCCCGGCAGGTCGCTTCCCGCACGGCCTGGTGAGCTTTCGCTGCGTCATAAAGATTCGTCATTTAACGCTCCTTTGAAAGACATTGCTGGTATTAACCTCCGGAATGGATACCGGGAGGTGCAAGAGAGCATAGAGGCAAACAAGAGCGGCTATGAACCGTTTCATTTCGAAACCCCTTTCACCTTTCGCATTGCTTCGATGTCCCGCCGCACTGCCTCCGGCAGGTTGCTGTTTAGTGGAGCGCTCTCGAGTTCTGGTGGCATCTGAACCTCGCCTTCCTCTTCTTCCTCTGCGCCCTTCCAGCCAACAAAGCCGCGAAGCAGGATGTGCGCTGGAGGAAATTCGCGCATGTACTTCAATAGCTGCCAGACCTGTGGAAGCGTTGTGCGGCCCAGCTCAGCAAACGTCCATCCGCACCCCACAGCGATAAGTCCGCGGAGGTATCCCGGGGTTATCCCTGGTTCTCCGGAGCCGTCGCTTCCCCCTCCTGCTTTTCTCCCTCCAGATCCGACAGCTTGATTACCGTCCGAAGCAGTTTCGGGATGTGTCCGGCCGGAATCGATTCGAAGCTGGGGTTGCTGGGCGTCTCTGCATTGGCCAAGCTGGAAGCCACAAGGAAACCAGTCCGCGCGCGTGGCAGCGACTCTCCCTTGCTATCGAACAAGCCCTGCTCCCACTGGTCGAAGTTGATCGGCGCGAGCAAATAATCCGTTCCGTTGATGGTTACTTTTTCGGTAGTCATGGTGTCTTTCTCTCCTTTGTTTGAAAAGCGTGTCTACTGCATCAAGCGAGCCGCTCCTGAGCTACCCGCAGTTAGTGCCTTTCCCCCTGTTCCAAAAACCATCTGCATCTGCGTGCCGCAAGCGACTGAGTCTGCATTGAGGACCGGATCGTTTTCCGGCGTTACGAAACCACTTGCTTCTGGAACATCCGCGGCCGGTTGCAGTTGCTCCACGCGGTGCCAGCAGATCATCAGGTCCGGCCAGTCGACCACGATGCGCCCACGGCGCATTCCGCGCACGATGCCGGGCTCCCCGTGTGGGCAATTGCGAAGGTAAACGCGCGATCCGATGGCCGGTGTCATTGCGACGCCTGTTTTTCCATTGCGCCCGCGAGAGCTCTGAGGTCCTGAGGCCGCAACACGGAGAGCTGAACGCCATTGCAATGCTCGCAGTAGGGTCTCTTGGGTTCCTCTGATTTCTTCGACTCCAGCAATTTGATCTTTCCGCGGCGCGCAACCTCCGCGACGACATCGGCCATGGTGCTGTATTCCTCGGGGTGTTCCTTCCTGTGGCGATCTTCGGCCTCTAGGGCGATCCGCCTGCGCTCATCAACCTCTGCGCACCGTCTTTTAACGCCGGCTTCTTTGACGGCCTGATCGACGGTGGCAAGATCGGGAAACGCCGTCTCGCCTGGCTGGCGCCGCGTGAGCATCAGCTGCCGGATGGCCGCGAGAATGTCTTCTTGCTGGCAACTAGACAGCTGCACGGAATAGATCCTCATTGTCTGCTCGCTGATGGACGCCTGACGCGCTTCGGCGAGAGCTGTCAGCTGCGCCGAGATCCATACCGTTTTCGCGGGCGATAGACTCGAGTGCCGAGATATTTCCGTGCGACCGCTGTTGACTGCGATTGCCGTTTGCATTTTTCACTCCTTGACCGTTCGAAAATGATTTGATCTCGAACACTCCGGCCCAACTGTTCTCGATCGATTGCTCGAGAACAGTAGCGGGGTCGTGACCTGACTGTCCCAGTTTCAAAAGCTTCGCAACGATCAAGGTCCGCGCTTTGGATGTCATCGGCTTTTTGATCGTGCGCCGCATTTCCTCGTAGTCATCCCAAAGCTGTTGCGAAATCGAGTCCGGCAAAACAAAAGTTGTCGTGGGCTTTTGTGATGGTTCATGGTGGTTCTTGATGGTTCTTCCTATTAGGGGGTCTGGGGGATTTTTCTCTGTGAACCCCTTTTCGTTCTCTGTGAACCCCTTTTTAGGTCTCACAGAACCCGTTCTCTCTGAACCGGTTCTCTGTGAACCCGTTCCTTCTGAACCCCTTTTATTAATCTGGTACTGGGATCGATGACCGCGGCCGTCGCCTCTCTTCACCGTGATCCAGCCTTCTCTTTCCAGATTGCCGATCGACCGCTTGACGGTGCTGACCGAGAGGCGCGTCTTATCGCAAATCTCCGGCCGGGACGGAAAGCAGCGGCCGTCCTGGTCGGCGTTGTCTGCCAGTTTTAAGAGTACGTACCGATCAATGGGATCGGCGGGCCCGCATTCCCAGGCCCAGCTCATCCACTGAACGCTCACACGGCCTCGCTTTCGAGCCGGCGAGAAATAGTCCTCGCATGAGCTTCACGATGCTGTCTACGAAGATCCTCAAATTCAACGTGTCGCCGCCTGACGTGCGTAAAACAACCGCATCCGTGAAGCGCTTCGTGGGCTCGCACCAGCGCGTCGATGCCGCGCAGAGCGCGTTTTATGAGTTCGTACCGGTCGCCAGTTGGAAGATCCTGGATCTCGCGAAGGCAACACGCTCGGAACTTTAACAATGCGTTAGCTGGAAACTTGCAGTTCTCCAGGATCGGCAGGAGTGGGCTCCTGCTTGCAGCTCCTGAATTGTTGGTCCTTACTTCGTGACTCATCTATCATCCTCGGGCGGCCTGACCGGCACCGGGTCCGACCGAGTGTGTATTTTGTTGGTAGCAGCCCTCTTCTCTTTGGTGGTGCCACTAAGCAACAGCTTGCCCTGCTGTGCTCCTTGCCGTGACCGCGGGGCGTAGATTCTCTACAACCATGCGCTCAGCTTCCTGTTCTGGAACGAGAAGCTTGACGCCGAGTTTGACACTCGCTACTCGTCCGGCGTAGCACCATTGGCGAGCTGTCCAAATGCTGATTCCCAACCGGTCCGCGAATTGCTTTACCGGCAAAAGGCGCGTGTCCATTTCAATCCTCCATGGCGATTTCATTCGCCTCGATTGTTATCGTCTCTCACGCCACTTTACTTAGGGTGTTATTTCCTTGTTGCAATTTTTACCAGTTTGTATAACATGACTCTATGCAGTCGCAGAGCGGCTATTCACCGCAAAGCATTCTTGATTTTCTCAATCCGAAGCTCGCAGAGAGTTCACCGTCGCCACTCCTGGGAGATCTGCGGGTGCAAAGTGAACTGCGTTCCTACGTCGACGAGTGGATAGATTCAGGCATTCAAGCTGACGGCAGCGAGCACCGCATGGAACGCAAGCTAAGGCGGAACTCTCAGCTCCTTGAAGCGGTCACTGCTTTCATCGCAGCACATCCGCCCAGCGCAACTATTTGTCGCGATGGCAGTGGACTAGATTCGTCCTTTTCAATAAGGCCACGGATGTCCCCGCGTGAGAAAGCCATGTGTTTCTTCCTGACCTTCTTTGGCACGCCTCAGCGTTTCGACCTCATGCGTTGCCATAGCTGCAGACGTCTGCAATTGCCCTCTGCTCCTGCTCCGCGGAACCGCTATGAGGTTGGCTGGTTCTGTAATCGCTGCGGGCGCACGCGGGCGAAAGCCATCACGACCAAGAAGCGCAAAAAGGACGACGACAAGGTGAATTTGAGAGCGGCCGAAGCACTGCGCAAGTGGGTGCCGAAAAATGGAGAAAAAGTGAGTTGGGTGACCACGCAAGTCAACAAAGGGGTCCGCTATGATCTGCGAACCAGGCCCGCGACCATTCGTAGTCGATGGTCGACGATCGAGGCCCTCGCCAAGGAGCCTGTACCTCTGATCGACCCTGCCGTGGAGAGACTTCGGGCACTTGAGGCGTCGGGCGCTTTCGATGAGATTTTGATCACCCAAGAAGGCGCACCCCCCTTGTATGTACTGCGAAAAGAACAAGACGGCTATTCAGACCAGGATGTGATTGCAGCTCTGGAGATCAGGAGAAACCGTGCCACGCGGTAAGGCCAAGGATCGTGACGGCATCTACACGCGCAAGGACCGGCCTGGTCAGTTTTGGGGAAGCTGGATTGATGCCGGCGGCCGCCGACGGCAGCGCAAGCTGAACGCTCATACCCTGCAACAGGCCCGGACTCTGCTGAACGCGGAGAAGGCACGCGTCGACAAGCAAAAGACGCTGGGATACGCTCCTCCCACGCGGGACTCTTTCTCCTCCATACTGGAACGCTATCTCAAGCATCAGAAGCCGCGACTGAGCGCGAGGAGCTATGAGCGTACAAACGGCATCATCGAGAGGCAGCTGCGTCCCGCTTTTGGTTCGCTGAGGCTTGCGGACATCAAGCGCGCCGATATCCAAGACTACGTCACCGAGCGAGCTGGCGAAGTATCCCCGGGTTCGGTAGTAAAGGAGCTGAACGTCTTGAAGCACCTGCTCGGCTTGGCAGTCGAGTGGGAGCTGATTCCCTTCAATCCTGCCATCAAGGTCAAGGCGCCGCGCGTGCCCGCCGGCCGGGTGCGCTATCTTCAGCCAACAGAGTTACGCGCACTCATCACCGCTTGTCCGGATTGGCTCCGCCCGATTGCTGCGCTCGCGGCCTTCACTGCTATGCGACGCGGTGAGATTCTCGGCCTCCGCTGGATGCACGTCGACCTACAAGGCGGCCGTCTGATGCTGCCCCAGACGAAAAATGGCGAAGGACGGATCGTTTACGTTAACCGCTTAGCCGCGGATGTCATCAAGGCACAGTGGTCGAAGAGCATGAGGCCAATGGACAGAGTATTTCCCCAGGCCGACGACTACACGCCGGACAGCATCAGCAAGGGCTTTGCCGCGGTTTGCCGTCGCCTCGAGATTGAGGACTTCCACTTTCATGACCTGAGACACACCGCCGCGAGTTGGCTCCGCATGCAGGGCGCGGATATCCATACCGTCGCACAGGTGCTGGGACACAAGGACCTCAGGATGGCAGCTCGCTACCAGCATCTCAGCCCGGAGTTCTTAGGGGCGGCAGTGGCGCGCCTGGACGCGATCTTTGATGAACCAAAGGAGCTCAGTGAGCGATCATTCCCTGCTCTGGCGTTACCACAGCGTGACCAAGGCCCAAATAACAGGCCGAAAAAAGAAGTCTAAAATATTAGATTAAGTCCTTTGTTTAGTTATGGTAGCGTCATCTGTGATCGAACCAGAACCTCTCCGCCTTGGACGGGCGGGGTTGCGCCCGCTCCGGCGCTTTGCGGCGGGAAGAAGCGCGCGGCGACCGACGACATGACGACGTACGCGGAGAAATTGTGATTCGTGGGGATGTCCGCCCGAATAGCATAGCCGGGGATCTTCGAGTTGTGCCAAAAAAAGAGTGCTGGACTTAGGACGCTCCCAGTACCTGATGCAAAACGACAATCGGCACGTAATTGTGGCCTGCTGGTACTACACCCATTTCATGGTCAAGCAGCAAGACGACCCAGGACATAAAGGCGCAGGACTCATCGCTCTCGCACCCGTGCAGCTCGGACACCTGCCCAAGTGCGTACAGGCTCTACAACCCGGCGAAAAGGAGTTCAAGGGCTGGGATGGAGAGTTCAAGACATTCGTGGCTTGGAATGGGTATTTCGCAGGAGTGAAAGATGATCTGGTGTTTCTCGAACGGCCCGACGCAGATGAAACCATCGGCATCCCGTTCACAGCTTTCGAGCCTAACGCAAAGACGAAGGTCTCGAGGATTCTGTCGCGCTCCCGATCGCGGAGAGAGGGATCTAAGCTTCCTTGCGGCATCCGGCAATCAGATCATCCTCCGCTACCTTCGCGTAGCGAGTGCCTCCTGCTCCATCCCAAGGTCAGGCGAGACTTGCTGGAGCAAGCTGAAACAACAAACGGGCCTCATCCACTCACCGATGCCGAAGTGCAGCGACTACGAGGACAAGTACGCAGGAACGGCCGCCTCTGTCATCGCCTACCCTGTCGAAGTCTCGCTCTTCCCGAAGCCTTCGATCCCCCACTCGGCGCCCGGTCAAGTGCTACCCCGCTGAGTGACTCTCCCATTGAGCGCGTCTCGCTAAGGACGGCCACTTGTCCGCGAAGTCGTGCTCCTAAGGAAGTAATCGCTCACCGACTTCCTTCCGTCCCTGTCTGGCCGGAGCCCAGTCAGTTGCTAATCGGACAGTTGCCCTTTCGATCCTGACAGACTGAATACGATGTATTTGGGAAACTTCTCGCTCACATGGACTTCAAACTGACCCACCATCAAAATCCGTCGTCGCTGCTACTTTAACGCAGGCTCGGGTTGCGGCATAGATGGCGTGCGATAGCCCTCCGTGGCGAGATGCTCTCCCATCTTTGCGTACATCGACTCGTCGCGTGGCTGCCAGGTACCGAGTCCGTCGACATAGCGGTTATACATACAAAATGCAGCCGCGATCAGCACCGTATCGTGAATCTCGATATCGGTTGCGCCGAGTGTGCGTGCGTGTTCGACGTCGGCAGAGGTGACATTCTTTCCGCCTTGCTGCACTTTGCCCGCGATCGCGAGCAGAGCCTTGAGTTTGGGCGAAACAGACGCGTCCTGAAAATCCGTCTCGACCTGCTTCACGACCTCGCTGCTGCCCAGATGAGAGGCTGCTGCGGCTCCATGGCTGGTCTGGCAGAAGTAACAACCGTTCTGCGAGGAGACATAGGTGGCGATCAGCTCGCGTTCGCCAGGCGTGAGGCTGTTGGGTTCGTGGAGCAGGATGTGCGCAAGCTCGCGCATGGGCTTTGCTGTCTCTGGGCGAAAGGCAAAGCCGCTGGTGATACCGGGCAGTCCTTCAGGAAGGGAAATATGGGGCACTGGTTTCTCCTATCATGGTTCTCTTCTATTTGGTTACCACTTCTGCGGGTAGATATTCCTTGCTGACGGTCACATATCCTTCGCGAGCCACGCGCTTGCCGCGCTCGCGATACATAGCTTCGTCCTGTGGCTGCCAGGTGCCGAGTCCGTCTACATAGCGATTGAACATGCAGAAGGCGGCAGCGATGAGCACCGTGTCGTGAATCTCCAGATCGGTCGCGCCACGAGAGCGGGCGTGCTCGACGTCCTCCGCCGTAACGTGCTTGCCGCCCTTCTGCACTTTGCTGGCGATGACGAGCAGGGCTTTGAGCTTGTCCGAAATATCGGCGTGCTGAAAGTCAGCCTTCACGCGCTTCACCAGTTCCTCATTGTCATTGAGGCTGGCTGCGGCGATAGCTCCGTGAATGGACTGGCAATAGTGGCAATCGTTGAGATACGAGACGTAGGTCGCGATCAGCTCGCGTTCGCCGGACGTGAGGCTGTTCGGGCTGTGCAGCAGGGTCTCAACGAGGTCATTGAGGGGCCGGGCGGTTTCCGGGCGGAAGGCCATTGCGCCGCGAATGCCGGGCAAATCTTCGGGTAGTGCGATATAGGGCATGGATTTGGTTCGTCCTTCCAAGTAATTAGGGGAGCGAAGATTCGGTTACCGGAGTCTCGGCAGCCGGCGAAGCTTTGGTTGGAGAGAAAAAGCGCTGCAAGAGGCCGCCGGCGAGCACGACGGCGACTCCGATCAGTGCTGGCAACGGGCTGTGCATCAGGATCAGCAGCGCGACGATGGCGCTGCCGGCCAGATAAACAATGGGCGCCGCAGGGTACCACCAGCGCCGCACCGGTTCCTTAAGACGGAAGAGCGTAGTGACGGAGAGCGCCAGAAAGCAGACTGCGGAAAAAATGATGTAAGCGAGGATCTTGTCGAAGGCTCCGAAGAGCAGGATCAGCAGCGCGCCGCAGGTCTGCAGCAGGACGGCATTCGCGGGTGTTTCAAAGCGCGGATGCAACCGTGCAAAGACCGAGAAGAAGGCGCCGTCCTTCGCCATGGCGTAGTAGACGCGCGGCGCGGCCATGGTAAGCGCCATTAGCCCACCTGTGACCGAGAGCAGCACGCACGCTGAGAGTATCTTTCCACCCGCCAAGCCAAACAGTGCCTGCCCGAACTGGGCGACGAAGGCAGTGTTCGAGACGATTTTGTCGAGCGGCACGACCGAGAGGAAAGCAAAGCTGACGAGAAGATAGACGGCGCTTACGAGCAGGACTCCGCAGGTGAAGGCGAGAGGCAGGGTTCTGCGGGGATTGCGTATTTCGCCTGCGAGCTTGCCGGCTTCCCACCAGCCTCCAAAGCTGAAGAAGGCGTTGACGACTGATCCGGCGATGGCCGCGAAGAGCATATCTGAGCCGGGGCGGCGCGTGGTGAGCGGCAGCAAGTTCGCCGTAGATGCATGGCCCGACACGAAGGCCCAGGCTACGAGGCCGAAGAGAACAGCAAGCTTCAGCAGATTTGCCGTCGCCATCACTCGTCCGCTGAGCCGCGTGCCCAGATAGTTGATTGTGCCGAGGACGACGAGGATAGCGAAGGGAAGGAGGGCGGCGGTTCGAGGCGAGATGGCGACGATGGCCTGAACGTAGGGGATGGCTCCGAAGGAGAGTGCGGCGGCGATGCCGGGATCGATGACGGCCGCGGACATCCATCCATAAAGAAAGGCAACGCGCGGACCGTACCCTTCGCGCAGGTAGACGTATTCGCCTCCGGCCAGCGGATAACGAACGGCGAGTTCGGAGTAACAGAGCGCGCCTGCCAGCGCCATCACCGCCATGCCGCACCAGACGGCGGCCAGTAGCGCAGGCGAGCCGAGCGACTTCGCCATCGCGGCGGGCGTAAGAAAAATCCCGAGCGCAATCGACTCGCCCGTGACCACGGCGACAGCTGCCGCGAGGCCCATCTGTCTCTTCGGTTCCATTGGTTCGTTAGCCTGCGTTTCGGCCCATCGTATCCGGAGAGAGGCAGCGCGGTCATCCGCCATTCGGTTGAGGCGCCGTCGCACGCTACAATGCTCGCGAGGTCGCTGCCGAATCTCAGCATGATTAAACCCAGGTCCGACACTCTGCTGCTGGCGGTTGATTTTGCCGGAACATTTGTCTTCGCGATGGAAGGTGGAATGGCCGCAGCCCGGGCCAATCTCGATCTGCTCGGCGTGATGGTGCTCGCTTTCGCCACGGCGCTCGGCGGCGGCATCATTCGCGATCTGCTGATCGGCGCAGTCCCTCCGGGCGCCATCTCCAATTGGCGGTATGCAGCCATCGCCTTCGCGGGCGGTTTCTCGGTTTTTCTCTTCTACCAGTTTGTCGAGGAGATTCCCCCGAGCTTACTGATGGTGCTCGATGCCGCCGGCCTCGGCCTCTTCGCTGTGGCGGGAGCGGAGAAAGCCCTTGAGTTTGGTATCCACCCGCTGATTGCCATTCTGATGGGAGGCATCACCGGCGTTGGCGGAGGCACGATCCGCGACGTGCTGCTGGCGCAGGTTCCCAGCGTTTTGCGCTCCGACATCTACGCAGCCGCGGCGCTGGCGGGCGCGGCGCTGGTCATTGTCGGGCTTAAGCTGAAACTGCCGCGGACTCCGGTGACGATCGCAGGTGCGTTGCTCTGCTTCGTGCTGCGCGTAGTGAGCGTGTGGCGTCACTGGAACCTGCCCAAAGTGGCAGGGTATTAGAGACTGGTTCACCTGCGCAGCAGAACGCTCTCGTCCTGCCCGCCAGGTCCGACAATCGCAAGCACTTCACCCGGCTCGACCATGAAGCTGATGTTCTGGATAAGAAAACGAGTTGGAGAGGAAGGCAACTCGCGGCCCAGTTCGCCGCATTAAAATATATTGTCGGGCATTATTCACGGCGCTTAAGCAGTGCCACGTACGTGCAGGGCCGCGAACGTCTCGGCAAGGAGGAATCCCCCAATGATCTCAAAGCGGCTATCTCAAAGAGTGATAGCTTTCTCCGGCGTGGTTCTGCTCACAGGTGTAACCGCCTTTGCGCAAATGTATCCTGGCGGGAGCAATCCGCAGCAGCCCTCCAATCCGTCCATTAATCCCAACAGCAATCCCGGTGTCAACTCACCGGGGAATATTCCGATCCAGCAGCAGACCGGCGCATCCTCCGGTATGCAGGACAAGGCTTTTGTAAAGAAGGCTCTCGAAGGCGGCATGGCCGAGGTCCAGCTGGGCCAGCTTGCAGCGGAAAAAGGATCGAGCGACGACGTGAAGCAATTCGGCCAGACGATGGTGACCGATCACACAAAACTCGGCGACCAGATGAAGCTGGTTGCAGCGCAGCTGGGCGTTAATCCTCCCGCCAGCGTCTCGAAAAAGGATAAAGAGCTGATGGCGAAACTTCAGAACCTCTCCGGGCCGGAGTTCGACAAAGCATACATCATGGCCATGGTGAAGGATCACAAGAAGGACGCGGAAGACTTCAAATCAGAAGTCCAGCAAAGCCAGAACCCAGCCGTCCAGCAGGTAGCGCAGCAGGGTGAACAAGTAATTGACAATCACCTGGATATGATCGAAAAGATCGCAGAGAGCCATAACCTGATGAATAGCAAGGGCAAGATCACAGCTTCAGGTCAATAGCTGGACAACTGTTAGCGCACGCCAGAACAAAAGGCGCCCCCGGCCGGGACGCCTTTTCTATTTCCGGTAGAATTGCGGCGATGCTTCGGAAAATTCTAGTTCGCAGCTGGGCCGTTCTGGCGGTTTCGCTTTTGTGTGTCACGGCGCTGTGCCAGCCAGTGAAGAGCCTGCCCAGGCCAACCAACTATATCAGCGATCTTGCCCATGTCATGTCGCCGACGGTGATACAGCAACTCAACCGGCTATGCGGGCAGGTGGATCACCAGGCGAATGCCCAGATCGCGGTCGTCACGGTAGAAACGACCGATGAGGAGCCGATTGAGCAATACGGGGTGGACCTGTACCAAGCGTGGGGGCTCGGCAAGAAGGGAATCAAGGAGGGCAGCGATCGCGGCGTGCTGATTCTGGTTGCGGTGAAGGACCGCAAGCGGTTCATCTCGACAGGGTATGGGCTGGAGAGCATCCTGCCCGATGCAACGGTGAGCGTGATCGGCCGCCAGATGGTGCCGATGCTGCGCAACAACGACTTCGACGGCGCCATTTCGCTGGCCGTCACTCAGATCTCACAAATCATCGCGAAAGACGCAGGCGTGACGCTGACGCCGCTCGCCCGGCGGCAGGCGCGGCAGCCGGTTCACCTCAGCCTGGGCAAGCTGATCATGCTCGGCATAGGGCTGATCCTTCTTCTGATCATTATCGGCCGCTTCGGCGGGTCGGGACTGATCGGCTTCCTGCTGGGCATGTTCATGGGCGGCGGCTTTGGCGGTGGGGGAGGAGACGGAGGCGGTCGTGGCGGCGGAGGAGATGACGGCGACAGCGGCTTTGGCGGATTTGGCGGCGGCAGCACCGGCGGCGGTGGCGCCGGCGGCGATTGGTAAGATAACGGTGACTCGGGAACGATGAGTCAGGGGAGACAGGCAAGATGATGCGTCGCGGGTTGTGGATTGCAATTGGCGTAGTGGTAGTGATTTTTCTGGTGATTCTGATGGTTTTCGGCAGCTACGTGAGCGCCAAAAACCAGATGGTGGCCAAGCAGGAAGCCGTCAAGTCTCAATGGTCGCAGGTGGATGTGGTCCTGCAGCGGCGCGCGGACCTGATTCCGAACCTGGTCGCAACGGTAAAAGGCTATGCCACGCACGAGGAGAAAGTCTTCGACGATATCGCCAATGCCCGCTCGGCATTGCTGAACGCGCGCGATCCTTCCGGAAAGATTCAGGCGAACGGGCAGCTGGATGGGGCGCTAGGGAGGCTGCTGGCCATCTCGGAAAACTACCCGAACTTGAAGGCCGACCAGAACTTCCTTTCGCTTCAGGCCCAGCTCGAAGGATCGGAAAACCGGATTGCCGTTGAGCGTCGGCGATACAACGAAACGCTGCGCGACTACAACACCTTTATCCGGCAGTTCCCAAACAGCATCTGGGCAGGCATCGCGGGCTTCCAGCCGAATAATGCGTATTTCGAGGCCAGCGAGGGATCGCGGCAGGCTCCGACCGTGAAGTTTTAGGAGATTCCGGCGCGCAAGCAGGCTGCCTTCGCGCAGCCTCTTTGCGCGCCGGAAGGAGGAGTGGTTGCTGAGCTTAAGAGCGTGTGAAGGAAGCGATTGCGCTGGCTTCGTCATCCTTGACGTCGAAGACGGTGTAGAGCTTGGTAATCTGCAGCAGGTCGTGAACCTTTTTGGTGAGGTTCAGAAGCTTCAGTTCGCCGCCCTGGTTGCGTACGGTGGTATATGCGCTGACCAGTTCGCCGATCCCCGAGCTGTCGATGTAATTCACATCCGCCAGATTCAGCAGAATAAGTTTCGAGCCCTTGGCCAGCAGGTCCCGGATGGCGTCACGTAACTGCACGCTGCCCTCACCCAGGGTGATGCGTCCGCTTAGATCGAGAATGGTCACGCCGTCCACTTGACGGGTGCTTACTTTCATGCTCACGAAGAAGTCCTCCTTAGCTGCCTGTTTGAGCCGTCCCCAGATGCTTGATAAGTGTCAACTCAGTTCCGGGATGCAATTGCTTGAAGTGTACCTCATCCATGAACGAGCGAATGAGGAAGATGCCGCGACCGGAGCCGCGCAGAAGATTCTCCGGAGCCAGGGGGTCGGGAAGCGTTTCCGGGTCAAGCCCCTTTCCCTGGTCGGCGATGCGGATGACAAGGGAATCGCCGGTATTTTCAAATGACGCCGTAATGCGCTTCTCAGGGTCATAGGAGTTGCCGTGGAGCACGGCGTTGACAGCTGCCTCCCGAACCGCCATCGTGATGCGAAAAATTTCGTCTTCGTCGATGCCCGCCTTCTTGGCCATTTGCTCGGCGGTCTGCTCGACCTTGTTAACGCTGTCCAGCGAGGACTCGAGCGTATAGGTAATGCGGCTTGCCTGTTGTCCGGTCAAATGCTCTTCCTCGCTCTGCCCCATGTCTTCCTTTTTGCGAAACCTCAAACCGCGATGGTCTTTAGCAGGCAGTTTGCTTGCTGGAGGAGGCAATGTCAAGCAAAGTCAACCACTCCTTGTGCGCATCGTGGCAACCGACCCCAGTTTGGAGCGCAATTGGCGGGGGCGGGTTGCCCCGTCTGCCTGTTAGACTTCATCGGAGACAGCAGGCCCAAGTGCGCGATAAACAAGCCAGTCCGACCCTGACAACCATGCTCGGAACGCCCGTCACTGACGGGCAGGGGCGATTGCGCGGTCGCGTCAGCGATCTGGCGGTCGGAACCGGCGCGGAAGCTGGCAAGGTCGCCGGCCTCGTCCTCAAGACGCGCAATGGACTGGAGCTGGTCGCTGCTATCGAGGTCTTGCAGACACCGAGCGGAGCCCTGGAACTGCGCCCGGAGGCTTCGCCGAAACCGCTGCGCGGGGAAGACAACTTCATTCTGCTGCGGCAGGACCTGTTGGATCGCCAGATCATCGACGTGCACGGCCGCAAGGTGGTTCGTGTCAATGACGTCGACTTGCAATGGTTCCCGCAAAACGGCTCCGAGGACCTACGCGTGCGGGAGGTGGAGGTCGGGCTGCGCGGCGCGGTCCGCAGACTGCTCAAAGGCGTCCTGCCAAAGCAGGCGCTCGATTCGCTGGCGAGGCAGTTTCCGCAGCGCGTGATTCCCTGGGAATTTGTCGACATGATCGAGGTCGACCCCGCGCGGCGCGTGAAGCTGAAGATCGAGCACGAACGCTTGGCGCAACTCCACCCTTCCGACATTGCCGACATTCTCGAAGACCTGGCCCCGGCCGAGCGCGAGGCTATCTTGACAACCCTCGACGAGGAGGTAGCTGCCGAGGCGCTGGAGGAAGTCGAGCCCAAGCTGCAGAAGTCAATGATGGAAGGGCTGACGTCGGAGGCCGCCGCCGGCATCGTCGAGGAGATGGATCCCTCGGCCGCCGCCGATCTGCTGGCCGAGCTGTCCGATGCGCGCTCCGAAGCCATTCTCGAAGAGATGGATCCGGAGGAGCGGCAGGAAGTGGAAGAGCTGCTCGAATTCCGTGAAGACTCCGCCGCCGGCCGCATGACCACGGCGTATGTCGCCGTTCCTCGATCTGCCATCGTGGCCGACGGCATCCAGGCGCTGCGCGACTTCGACGGAGACATAGAAAGCATCACAGAGATTTACCTGGTCGACGAATCCGAGGTTTTACAGGGGGTTGTTCCTCTGGCCCGCATCGTTTTGGCGCTCCCTGAGACACGGCTGGATGTGCTCGCCGAGCCGCGCTTCATCTCGTGCGAAGCCGACGCGCATCAGCAGCAGGTGGCCGAGCTGTTCGACAAATACAATCTTCGCGCCCTGCCGGTTCTGGATAGCGCAGGCAAATTAGTAGGCGTGATCGAGGCAGATCATGTGATCGCGTTTTTGAGGCAGAGATAAGGGATTTAGTCATTAGGGATTAGGGGGTAGCAAAAGCGGGAAGGCTGTGATCAGTATTTGATAACGTGGATGATCCGCGTCTAGTGCTGTTCTCTGTCATTTCGCATTTTTAGAGTGTGTGCATATCGAGCACGCTGTCACTTCAAGATGAGTCCTGTAGTTCCTATCGCGATCTCAAAGTCTGGCAGCGCGCCATCGAATTGTCAGTGGCGCTTTATCGATTCACGGCGGATTTTCCTCGTGAGGAACTATACGGGCATTCCAGCCAGCTTCGGCGGGCGGGAGTCTGAATTGCCAGCAACCTCGCTGAGGGGGCCGTTCGTCGAGCGGAGAGTACAAGCACTTCATTGGCATCGCGCGCGGTTCGAACTTCGAGGTGCAGAGCCAGATCGTAATTGCGCGAAGCTTTGGCTTGGGCACGGCCGAAAAATTGCGAACCGCCGCCAACCTTTCCGTAGAAGTGGGTAAGATGCTGGTAGCCTCGATGAAAAAGCCTTGTTCGCAAAGCTCGTTCGACCTGAAAATCGCAACCAGTGAGCCGGGAGCGGTGCGGCATTCTTGAGCCTCGCTCTAATCCCTAATGACTAATCCCTAATCCCTGTCTTTCCCATGCTCAAACGCTGGAGAACCCGGATACTGCTGTTCCTCGCCGTGCTCGGCCCGGGGTTCATTACAGCCAATGTAGACAACGACCCGAACGGCATCTTCACCTATTCGCAGGCCGGCGCGCAGTACGGCTATGCGCTGTTGTGGACGATGATCCCCATCACCCTCGCCCTCATCGTGGTCCAGGAGATGTGCGCGCGTATGGGCGTAGTGACCGGCAAAGGGCTGAGTGATCTGATCCGCGAAGAGTTCGGCCTGCGCATCACGGTCATCGTGATGCTTCTGCTGGTTCTGGTGAACTTCGGCAACGTGATCGGCGAGTTCTCGGGCATCGCGGCCAGCCTTCAGCTATTCCACCTGAGCAAATACATCTCCGTACCCATCTGTTCGTTGCTTGTGTGGTTGCTGGCGGTGCGCGGCGACTACAAGAGCGTCGAGAAAATCTTTCTGGTCGCGTCCGTCTTCTACATCGCATACATCGTCGCCGGAGTGCTCTCGCAACCCAGCTGGCATACCGCGCTGGTGGCGACCGTGAAGCTGCCTCCGCGCTCGGCGTGGAATAACGGCGATTACCTCTTCCTGGTGGTCAGTGTCATCGGAACAACGATTGCACCCTGGATGCAGTTCTACCTGCAATCCTCCATTGTCGAGAAGGGCGTGAACGTGAAGAACTATGCGGCGTCTCGCCTCGACGTCATCGTAGGATCGATCTTCACCGACGTGGTTGCGTGGTTCATTATCGTGGCCTGCGCCGCCACCCTGTATGTTCACGGCCTCGGATCGATCAGTGATGCCTCGGACGCCGCGCAGGCGATGAAGCCTCTTGCCGGACCCTACGCCTTCCTGCTCTTCGCCTTCGGACTCTTCAATGCATCGTTCTTCGCCGCATCGGTGCTGCCGTTGTCGACCGCTTACGTCGTTTGCGAGGGGCTGGGTCTGGAATCCGGAGTGGACAAGCGTTTCAAGGAGGCGCCCTTCTTCTACTGGCTCTACACGATTCTGATTGTGGGCGGCGCCGCGGTAGTATTGATCCCCAATTTCCCGCTGGTCAAATGGTCGATCGAATCGCAGGCGCTCAATGGAATCCTGTTGCCGATCGTCATCATCCTCATGCTGCTGTTGATCAACCGCAAAGACCTGATGGGCGAATACGTGAATCCGAGATGGTTCAATGCCGCCGCATGGCTGACCGCCGCGATCGTGATCGTGCTCTCAGTGATGCTGATGGTGCAGCAGTTTAGGCGTTAAGGAACAGGGATTAGCGATTTTAGCGAACAGGGATTAGCAATTTCCTTCGCGGCTCTTAGCTTTCTACTCACCTTGATGCCAGACATATGGTTCTATTCATCCCGGCCCCTTGCTCTCTAATCCCTGTTCTAATCCCTGCCTTACAATAGCTTCCCCGCCGCCAAATCTCTGATGAGGTCACGGTCGGCGGCCAGAAAATCGTATGCTGTCAGGTCACGTAACGGAACCCAGCGTACTTCGTGAAAAATGCGGTTTGTGACCTCGCCGCGAAACGAGTGCACGGCGAAAAATTGAAGATCCACGGCCCCGCCGCTTCGGTAGGTATGGCGCGTATGCGTTACATGCGACCCGATATTGGCGTCGATGCCAAGCTCCTCACCCAGCTCCCGCACTAAAGCTTGCTCGGGCGTTTCTCCGACCTCTATTTTCCCGCCCGGGAATTCCCACTTGAGGGCCATGGGTTGATCAGGGCGGCGCTGGCAGACCAGAACCTCGTCGCCGCGCAAAATAAGGGCAGCGACGACAAAGCGTACGGTCCTGGCTCCGTTTTGTCCGACGCTTTCCTCCACGCTCATTCCAGTTTAGACGTATCTGCATACAATTGATTGATTTGGCGACCCGAAGTGCTTGCCATGGTGCCAAAGTGGTCAGGGTGTTGATCAGCATGGATGGCCTGGGCGAGCGCGTAGAGCCCATCGATCAGCGTTGGCGCGGGGGTGTTCAAGAGCTCGTCGGCAATGCAGTAAACCCGCCGACTCCTGACGGCCCGCAGCTCCTGCCAGTTGCGCTGCACGACGATTCGTTCCAGCGGCACCCGGTCGCCTGCTCCGCACCACGCCGCGAGGATCACGTCGGGATCCGCAGCCGCGATGGCTTCGGCCTCAACTGTCGCGCCAGGCTCGCCCAGAAACACGCCGCCTGCAGCGTCAACCAGCTCCTTCACCCAGAGCTGTGACTCGATGAGCGGCTTGCCCCACTCCTCGCAATAGACCACGGGCTTGTTGGAAATGGTCGCAGTGCGGGTCTTCACGTCCTGGATCGCCGACTGCATCGCAGCGATCAATTTTTCACCGCAGCTTGCGGCCTGCACGACCGAAGCGATCAGGCGAACGTCCTGGTAGATGTCTTCAAGCTTGCGCGGCGCGAGGGCCAGCACCGGGCAGTCGGATTTCAGAATGGCCGTCAGCGATTCCTGCCGATAGGGAACGGAAGCAATCACCAGATCGGCGCGAACCGGCAGCAACTCCTCCGCTTTGGTTGACCATGAATCGTGGACCACCGGCAGCGAGCGCTCGCGCAGAGCTGGAACGGCTTCCAGGCAATACCTAGTGCAGGCCGCCAGGGAATCAAGGCAACCAAGGCGATCGAGGATGATGCTTACGCTCGGCTGCAGGGAGATGATTTTCATCCGGCCGTCATAGCTTGCTGTCGGCGAGGACAGCCCCGGGATAGAAGACTAGCCAGCCTCGCTCGGCGGCGATTTCCAGCAGCGCCGGCGTCGGGTTCACCGGAAACGCCCGTTTCGCCATGGCCAGCATGGCCGCGTCATGCACCGAATTGCCAAAGACCGCATCGGGGCAGTCGACACCCGCCCTGGCCAGCGCAGTGGCCTTGCCTTCGCCGCTGGGAACATCCAGCAGATCGCTGGTGATGCGACCATCCGCTACCCGCACTCGCGCGGCGAGTACGCGCAATGCCGGAATATCGAAACGCCGCACGCCCTCCTCGATCACCCAGCTATTCGTCGAACTCACCGCCCAGATATCGACGTCTTTTGCATGCAGCTTCGCGAGCAACTCGCGCAGTTCGGGAAAAATATGGGCTTCAATGTGAGAGTGAAAATATTCAGCGGCAGCATGGCGCATCTCCTCTTCCTGCAACCCGACATAGAGCTGCACCATCTCGCCGCACATCTGAGTCTCAGAAACCTCACCGCTCAGATACAGCCGATAGCGGGAGTCAATCCAGTCGCTCGCATTCCGTGAAACCAGCCCAGCCTCGATCGACCAGACCATAAAGCCGTAACCGGCATCGCCGCTCCAAAGCGTGCCATCGCAGTCAAAGACGGCAGTCGCAGGGGACAGGGAGAGAACGGCATTTTCAAATTCTGCAGGGGCATAGCGCACAGGCGCGCTGTAAGTGGTGGTCACCGTCAAAACTCCTGCTCCTATTGTGCGCGATGCTTAAAGAAAATGCACAATCGGCATGTGAACGTTGTGTAACTCAGTTCCGGAGTCGGTCTGCTGATGAAGTTGGTTCCTCACCGTTTCCGTGCTGCTTTGCCATCTCCTTTCCCCGATAATCGATGGAGTGTCCGAGACCCGCAATGCCGAGCTGATGCGCGAGTACCTCGCCTATCTGCGCGTCGAGAAGGGGCTGCGTCCGCTGAGTTGCGAGGCGTACAAGCGCGATCTGCTCCAGTTCGCCGAGTTTGTTGAAGGCGAAAACCGGCTTCTCGTTTCCGCTGGACATGCCCAGGTGTCGGGATTTCTCGCCCACCTCAGCAAACACGGCGTGGAGTCCCGTTCGGCCGCGCGCAAGCTCTCCTGCCTTCGCGGCTTTTATCGCTGGCTGCTGCTCGATAAACGCATCGATCGCGATCCCACCATCAATCTCGACTCGCCTTCGTCCTGGAAAGTGCTGCCAAAATCGCTGGCCCAGTCCGAAGTGAACGACATGCTGGAGCGCGCGGGCGTCGCGGCGGATCATCCTGAGGCCGACGCCATCTCGCACCGTGACCGGGCCATCCTGGAGCTGCTCTACGCCAGTGGTCTGCGCGTCTCCGAGTTGACCGGGCTCAATGTGGCCGACCTGTCCCTGGACGCGGGACGCATCATGGTGCGCGGCAAAGGCGACAAGGAGCGCATCGTGCCGCTGGGCCGGCCTGCCATCGAGGCCATCGAAAAATATCTCGCGCAAGGCCGTCCGGAGTTCCAGAAGAAAGGCCGCACCGCAGGCAGACTTTTTCTCTCCGTACGCGGCGAACCGCTCACGCGCCAATGGATATGGCACTTGGTCAAGTCGACCGATGGCCACGCCAGCCCCCATATGCTACGCCATAGCTGCGCGACGCATATGGTCGAGCACGGCGCCGACCTGCGCACCGTGCAGACCCTGCTCGGGCACGCCGACATCGCAACCACGCAGGTCTACACGCATCTGGCGCTGGGACGCCTTAAGGCCGTCCATCGCCAGCACCATCCTCGCGCGAAAAGAGCTGTCGAATGACGGACCGGCCCCTGATCGTCTCGCGAGTAGACGAATTTCTCGCCGCTCTGGTGCATGAACGAGGCGTCTCCCCGCACACAATGCGTGCCTACAGCCGCGAACTGCACGCATTCGCCGAGTACGTGGTCGCTAAGCTGGGGGGCAGATTTGCCATTGAAAAGCTTGAGCATCGGCAGATTCGCGCCTACCTGAGCGAACTCTACGGACGGGGATTGTCGAAGGCATCCGTGGCGCGGGCGCTCGCCGCCGTCCGCTCGTGGTTCAAGTGGCTCGCCCGGCGCGGATACGTGGAGCAAAATCCCGCCGTTCTGGTCGCCACTCCCAAGCTGCCCAAACATCTGCCCCGCGTGCCCACCATCGAGGAGATGAATCGCGTTACCGACGCCGTAGCCGATGACCTTGCTGCGTGGCCGGAGCGCGACCGTGTGATCTTCGAGCTGTTGTATGGCTGCGGCATCCGAAACGCGGAGTTAGTCGGGCTCGATCTACGCGATATTCACTGGGCGAACGAAGCCATCCTGGTGCGGGGCAAGGGGCGCAAAGAACGCTATGTCCCGCTGGGAGACGCGGCCGCGGAAGCTCTTAGAAAATACCTTCCTCTGCGCGAGGCGAAGCTGACGGCAGCACGCAAGTCTTCAGACGCGCTGCTGCTCAACGCGCGTCTTCGCGAGACAGCAAGCGGATTGGGCCGCCTAACGACGCGCAGTGTAGGCCGCATCGTGAAAAAGACCGCTCTTGCTCACGGGTTGGCCGCCGATGTGCATCCGCACACCCTGCGCCACGCCTTCGGAACGCACATGCTCGAAGAAGGCGCGGATTTGCGCGCCATTCAGGAACTACTCGGCCACGAACGCCTCTCCACTACGCAGCGCTATACCCAGCTGACGGTTGGACAAGTCGCCGAGGTCTACGACCGGACGCATCCGCGAGCGAAATAGATACTTGGCCGGAGCGTGTTCCGCGCACCCTGCAGAATCGTGCTGGGTCGACTACACTAAGAAGAGTACATTGCGTAAGTTTTGCCGTGACATGGGGGCGAAGCTGGCGCTAAAGGAATTCTCTTGATTGGCAAGGCTTTAACAAAGGTATTCGGTACGAACAACGAGCGCGTTGTGAAGCGCCTGCTGCCGCGTGTTCAGACGATCAATACGTTCGAGGCCGACACGCAGAAACTCTCCGACGAACAGTTGCGGGCGAAGACTGTGGAGTTCCGTGCTCGGATTGCTGCGGTACTGGAAGGCATCGAAGATACCGACGAACGCGCGGCTGCGGAAAAGCAGGTACTCGACGAGATCTTGCCGGAAGCCTTCGCTATTGTCCGCGAAGCCGGACGCCGCGCGGTGGCCATGCGCCACTTCGACGTCCAACTTATCGGCGGCATGGTGCTGCATCAGGGCAAGATCTCCGAAATGAAGACCGGTGAGGGCAAAACCCTCGTCGCGACGCTGGCCTGCTACCTGAATGCGCTCGCCGGGCACGGTGTTCACGTAGTCACGGTGAATGATTACCTGGCCAAGCGCGACGCCGAGTGGATGGGCAAGATCTACGAGTTCCTCGGGCTCACCGTCGGTGTGATCGTGCACGATCTCGACGACAGCCAGCGCCGCGCCGCCTACGCCGCCGACATCACCTACGGCACGAACAACGAATTCGGCTTCGACTACCTTCGCGACAACATGAAGTTCGAGATCTCCGACTGCGTGCAGCGCGGCCACTACTTCGCGATTGTCGACGAAGTCGATTCAATCCTGATCGACGAGGCCCGTACGCCGCTCATCATCTCCGGCCCCACCGATCAGACCACTGACAAGTATGTCCGCGTCAACCGCATCATTCCCGGCCTTGAGATGGGCGAGGAGATCGAACAGGGCGAGACGAAGATTCTCACCGGCGACTTCGTCGTCGACGAAAAGCACAAGACGATCTCCGTCACCGACGAGGGCTGGGAGAAGATCGAAGGGCTGCTCGGCATCGGCAACATTGCCGACGTGGAAAACTGGGACCTGAAGCATCACGTCGAAGTCGCCATCAAGGCGCACAATCTCTACCGACGCGATGTGCAATATGTAGTCAAGGATGGCGAAGTCATCATCGTGGACGAGTTCACCGGCCGCCTTATGCCCGGCCGCCGCTGGTCCGATGGTTTGCACCAGGCAGTCGAAGCCAAGGAAGGCGTGAACATCCGCCGCGAAGACCAGACGCTGGCCACTATCACCTTCCAGAATTACTTCCGCCTCTACAAAAAACTCGCGGGCATGACCGGTACGGCCGAAACCGAAGCCGCCGAGTTCGACAAGATTTACAAGCTCGACATTGTCGTCATTCCCACGAACAAGCCGATGCGCCGCATCGAAAATGCGGATGTCGTCTACCGGACTGCCAAGGAAAAATACTTCGCCGTGGCCGACGAAATCGCGGCGCTGCATGAAAAGCAGCAACCTGTGCTGGTCGGCACCACGTCGATCGAGAAGTCCGAGCTGCTGTCGACAATTCTTCAGCGCAAGGGCGTTCGCCATGTGGTCTTGAACGCTAAGTTCCACGAGCGCGAAGCGGAGATTGTTGCACAGGCCGGGCGCCTCGGCACGGTGACCATCGCCACCAACATGGCCGGCCGCGGAACCGACATTTTGCTCGGCGGCAATGCAGAATTCGTAGCCAAGCAGGACCTGGTGAAGAAGAGCGTGGCCCGCTCGATCAGCGTCGCGGAGGGAGCCATCAATCCAACGGCCGCTCCGGGCATGCTTCGCTTTTACTACCAGGGGCAGGAGTTCGAGACGACGCAGGCGGAGTGGGATCGCACCTACGCCGCGCATGCCGCCAATGCCGCGAAAGAGCACGACGCGGTAATTGAAGCTGGCGGTCTGCACATTCTCGGCACAGAACGTCATGAGTCGCGCCGCATTGACAATCAGCTTCGCGGGCGTGCCGGACGCCAGGGCGATCCCGGTGCATCGCGTTTCTATCTCTCGCTCGAAGACGACCTGATGCGCATCTTTGCCAAGGAATGGGTTTCCACGCTCCTGCAGAAGATGGGCATGGAAGAGGGAGTGCCGATTGAATCGCGCATGATCTCCAGCCGCATCGAAGCCGCGCAGAAAGCCGTCGAGTCGCAAAACTTCGAAGCCCGCAAGCACCTGCTCGAATACGACGACGTCATGAACAAGCAGCGCGAAGCGGTCTACGGACTGCGCCGCCAGCTTCTCGAAGGCCTCGACCAGAAAGAGCTGATCGTCGAGGATTACGTCGCGAACATAATGAGCAATCTTCTCGACGAGCACGCGCCGGAGAAGATGCATCCTGACCAGTGGGACCTGGACGGCTTCAAGACGAAGCTCGTCGAGCAGTTCGGCATCGATCTTGGCGCCGAAGGCATCGACATGCATGAGCTCACCCGGCACGAACTGGGCGAGACACTCTTCGAGAAGCTCAAGGAGCGCTATGCCGCGAAGGAACAGATCATCGGCGACAGCCAGATGCGCTTCCATGAGCGGATGATCATGCTGAGTGTCCTTGACGGCCTCTGGAAAGATCACCTGCTCAACATGGACCATCTGAAAGAGGGCATTGGCCTCCGCGGCTACGCCCAGCAGGATCCTTTGGTGGCCTATAAGAAGGAATCCTTCGACATGTTCGAAGGCATGATGGCTCGCTTCCAGGAAGACACGGTTCGCTATCTATTCCTGATGCAAATCGTTGGCCCTGACGGGCAGCCGGTGGCGATTCCAACGCGTCCGCGTTCGGAGATTCCGCTTCCCCCGCCAGTCGCCTCGGCCGATGGCCACCACGCTCCCACGAATGGCCATCGGACACCGCCTCCGGCACTCCCCGCGCGCGACGTCTCGGCTGCCCCCACTACCACCATCGACGCCATCGAGCGCGAGTTCCAGCGCAAGAAGCAGCGCGAACTGGAGCATGCTCGCATGGCCGGTGGCGGCGAAGAGGCCCGCCAGGTTGCCCAGCGCCGTAGCGGAGACAAAGTGGGGCGCAATGACCCCTGTCCCTGCGGCTCAGGCAAGAAGTACAAGAAGTGCCACGGCGCAGACGAAACGTAAGGCCGGCGCACTTGTGCAGCAAAATAGAAGGGCAGAGCCGGTTAGCTCTGCCCTTTGTTTCGCGACGATCAACTTCATTCAATCGCCGTAAGCGGTCGCCGTGTTGCGAAAACCGGGAGACGAGACAGGAGAGAGAATCACGGAGCCCGTTTCTTCGAGGCGGAACTTTCCGATGTGCTCCTGTAAACGTTTTAAGCCGTGTTCCACTGACTCGACAATGCTATTTGTGGCGGGGATGGACGCTGCGCTCTCCTCGCCAAGCTGATTGATAGCGTCCACGCTTTCGCTCGACTGCCGGGCGACTTCCGCCTGCTCATGGAGGCAGCTGCGATCTGGGCGATCATGGAGTCGACCTGATCGGCCATTTCGATGATGCGCTCGAGCGCCTCACCCGCGCGATTTGTGGTTTTCACGCCCTTGGTCACGGTATGCGTGCCAGCATCCATGGTCTCGACGGCGCCGCGCGTGTGCACCTGAAAGTCTTCGACCATCTTCCCGATTTCGCTGGTGGCGTTGCGCGTCGACTCGGCCAGCCGGCGAACCTCGCCTGCGACGACAGCGAACCCGCGTCCCTGTTCTCCGGCGCGCGCCGCTTCAATGGCGGCATTCAACGCCAGCAGATTCGTCTTCTGCGCAATCTCTTCGATCACGTTCACGATGCGGATGATTTGCTCGCTTTCCTTGCCCAGCCGTTGCACGGTGGCCGCCGTGTTGCGAACCGAGTAGGCGATCGTTTGCATGCTCACCAGCATCTGCTCGACGATCGAGCCGCCATCGCGCGCCGTCGCTGCGGCCTGCTTTGAATTCGTCGCAGCATTTTGCGCATGGCGCGATACTTCGGCGATAAAAATCGACATCTCCTGCATGGCGGCTGCGGCCTGCTGGGCCTGCAGGCTTTGTTCCTTGGTGCGGCGAAAAGATTCGTTCGCCGAGCGGCTGAGTTTGGCCGAGTTTTCGCTCACGATGCCGGAAATCTCCATCATGGTGCGAATCATCTCGCGCAGATTGTCCTGCATGCGATTGATCGATCCGGCCAGACTAGTGATCTCGTCGTTCGAGCCCATATGCATTGGCTTGCCGGTCAGGTCGCCTTCGGCGATGCTCTGGGCGCGGCTCATGACCAGGTAGATCGACCGCACTACGCGGTGCATCGTCAGCTCCGACATGCACACGCCCAAGAGGCCGCCCAGAAATATGAAGAGCCAGAGATGAATCGCTTCCAGCCGGTTGATCTCGACAACATGCTTCAGATCGTTGTTGGTGGCATCCACAAGCGTGTCTACAACCTCCGTCACGCTCTTCAGGAAATCAGCGTTCGCTTTGGCGGCCGGGCCCTGCAACAGATCGAAGGCCCGGCTGGTATTGTCGCTGACGCCCCGGCCCACCGCGAGGTTCTGCAGCTGCTTATCGATTTCATCGCCCGCGGTATTGGTCGACAGGGTATCGATCTTTTCTGCGCCCACCAGGCTGTCATACGTTGACCGCAGCTGGGCGATCCGCTGCAGAATCGACAATGAGTTCGTGCGGTAGGCCTGGATTTCGGAACTGTACCGCTGCGCCATGGCCGCGTCCGAACCAAACAGGACGTAAGATTGCAGAGCCGACGATTCTCCCAGCTCAGCGCCGTGCAGATCCCGTACCGCGCTCAAAGCGGGGATGCGCGTGCCGGCCACCGCTTCCCAGAGCAGGCTGACCTGCCGCATTTTCCTGTAGGAAACGAGCGAGCTCAGCAGGACAAAGGTCAGCAGCACCAGGGTGCTGAGACGCAGTTTGTTCGAAAGTCGTGAGTTCATCATTGCCATGACAGTCTTTGTCCTCGGATATTTGCCGCATTAGTTGTCTGGATCAAAATGGACATCAATATTTAACGTCGATTGCGAATCCCCGGCGACGAACTTCCATTTCTTTACCGCTTCCTCGGCAGCAAGCGACAACATTTTATTGCCGCTTATGGTCTTCACTTCCGTGACGCTGCCGTCAGAAGCGACCGTGACCGAAATTCGGACAACGCCCCCAAGGTGCATGCGCCTCGCGAGTTCCGGATATACAGGCGGCGCACGCTTCTGCGCTTTGCGCTCCTCCGCCGCGGACGGCAGGCTGAGGCAGATCAGCGCAGAGAGCATCAGAAGAAAAACTCCGCCGCGCCTCACAGAGAGGCATTTGAAAAACCCGGGTGGCATAGGCGTACCTCAAGGCAGCAGAAATTCATCGGGGGCAAATTCATCGGACAAGGGTCCGGATAGAGTGCCTATCGGCGGGAATGCGATGGGCTTGAGATGGGTTGCGCGACGAATCGGCTATTGGGGTTGCGACACACCCGGAATGGCTGCGAAAGTAAGGTCGGATGCCGCGCTTCTGGTATGCTCGCGCCACTCCTCGAAAAGCCGTCCATAGCTGAGGGTGATCAGCTGAGAAGCGTTGAGACCGAGCCGCGCGCTCGTCGAGTCGATCCAGTCCTCGGGGCCTTCGAGCTCCGCGAAGATGCCGATGGGCGTTTCATCCAGCACACAGTGGCCAGACATATCGGCATATTCCGTGCGCCATTTTTCATAGGTGAAGGCCGGCTCATATCCCAGCTGACAAAAGACCGTGCCCAGCGCCTCGCCGTCGGCGACTTCCGTTTCCGTTTCCACGCGATGCTTGTGGCGCGCATCCGGATCGTTGTCCGGCGTGAGGCACTTATGCGTGAGCACCCACCGCTCGCCATATTTGCGAATGCGCAGAATCGACTGCTGTGCGCGCAGCCGCCGGTCCCGCGTGTCATAGAGCACATTGCGTTCGAAGGTGCGCGGTGTGATGCAGCGGAAGCCGATCTCGCGCAGCTTCGCATCCAGCGCCGCTGGATCGGCGACGCGGAACTTCACCTCGATCTCAACCGCGGTCATGCAATGAGTATAGGGCCTTCAGCCTATTCCGGAGCGGACTATGAGTCTGGTTTGGTCCAGTAATGCAGGGAGCATACTGCACAAGCTCCGGTGTAATGAACGTAGCCAGGCAAGCCCACTGTGGGCACGAGACACGACCGTTCCCGGGTAAATTTCTAGAAAGAGCTGCCTCAATCCGATCTAAAAGACGATTTTGCCTCCGAGCTGGATGCTGCGGTTACCCGGACCCTGGCCAAATGCGCCGCCTGCTGCATAGGTGGCGCCTCCGCCTGGGGCGTAGTAGTTGTTAAGAAATCCGGGGGGAGTTCCATAAAATGCTGGAAACAGAGAGTCCTCGATGTTGGGGTCAGGCGTGCCGTAGTAGCCGCGGTTGAGTGCGTTGAAAGCGCTGACGTGGAGCTGCATGTTCAAACGCTCTGTGAGTCTGACGTTCTTGACGACAGTGATGTCCACATCGTTGAAGCTGTCGCCGCGAAGTGTATTGCGAGGAGAGCCGGGGAACGGGTTGTTACGAGCGATGGCCTCATACTGATTGTTCCAAAGCCAATGAACGGAGGACGGCGATATCGACTGGCCAGTGCCGTAGTTAACGTAGCCTCCCGCGCCGGTGTTTATTCCGACGGTGCCGAGCGGCGCGCGCGGATTGGAGAGGATGGGACGGCATTGACTGAAACCTATGAATGCCGCCGCAAATGTGGAGTCACAGAAGTTTGTCGCCGCTTTCGGGTCGGACGCATTGACAAAGGGAGACTCCGCGCTCAATGCCTGGTACGGATTGAACGGCTGACCGGTGTTATAGCTGTAAAACGTATTAAAGGAGTAGCCGCCCAGCAGGCGGCCGAGCCATCCCTTCTGGTTATTGAACCAGGGTTCGGTGTAATTCATTTGCAAGCCGATCACATTCGGATAGGAGTTGCCGCTCGCGCCTCGTTCCGCGACGTTGGGATCCAGTGGGTTCTGCGAGAAAGCAATGCTCGTTCCGCCCCCCAAGGTGCTGAAAATCTCGCTAACATTATCAATCGTCCGACTATAAGTGTAAGAAACGGTTCCCGTCCAGTTGTGAAAATTGCGTGCGGTGAAGGACGTTTGCAACGCGTTGTAGATTGAGAATGCCGTGTTGGCGGTGGTTTCCACTAGCGAATAGCCGCAATTTGTCCGTTGATATCCGAGGGCCGTCGGATCAGTGCAGACAGTTTGACCCGCGCCGTAGCTGGGGAAAGCAGCCTGAACGTCACCGATGTCGGGATTCGTATTCAGAGACTGGAACTGGCGGAAAGTGTGATTGCCGACGTACCGGACTTCGGCGACCCCGGCTCTACCTACCTGATACTGAACCCCGAGGGTGTAGCTCTCTGCCATCGGATTACGGAAGTTGGTGGGAACGTTCTGGTATGGATTCACGCGGGGATCGCCTCCCGTTGGGATGAACTGGGCATCGTGGGCCTGGACGTTAGCAAAGGTGAGACCGCCGCCCGGTACGCACTGCACGCTCACGCCATCACAGGGAAATGATCCAGCGTTCGTGACGGGCGTGCCGCTGGCGATGTTAATGAAAATGTTGTAGAAGGCAGGGTCAACATTGATGGCAAAGCCGCCATGCACAACCATTTGTTTGGCAAACTCAGGATTCCATGCGAAGCCCAGGCGCGGCTCAATGTTCTTGAAGAAGGAGCTGATTTTGGGAAAGGTGGTCACTGACAGAGGCAAGCTGGTATTCCAGAAAGGGTCTGGTCCTGTCTGCTGCTTCACGCTTTCGTTGTGCAGAAGATTGATGCTCTGGGAAAAAAATTCGTAGCGCAGGCCGAGATTCAGCGTAAGGCTGGGCGTGATCTTCCAGTCGTCCTGGAAATAGAGAGCAAAGTCCGGCTCCGTAAAGTGAGTCGTAGTGTTTCCGGCGGTCAGGCCTGTTTGGGTAATCCCTTGAAGAAGTCCTGTCAGTCCGTTATTGAGAGGACTGCTGGTACCAGGCACATTCCGGAATGGAATGCTCGCGGCTCCCGGAGCAAAGTTAAATAATCCGATGGCATTTGGCAGATAGACATTCGGAGAGTTCTGATAGTCAAACTCACCGCCGAACAGCATGGAGTGTCGTCCGCGGGTCCAACTCGCATTGTCCTGGACCTGCGTTACCTTGACGACGCGGCCCTGAGGAAAATTGGAAGCGTAACCGAACGTCTCGAGGCCCGAGCCTAACAACACCTCCGAGGGGCAGGAGGCAAAACTCGAAATGGTGCAGGTGGGCACGCCTCCGCCATCGAACTCGATCTTGGCCTGCTGGAAGGAATAGCGTAGCTGGTTCACCACGCTGGGTGTGAATGTGTGGGTCCAGTCCGCGCCGATGGAATGGGTTGTGCCAACAACGTTCACAAAGCCGCCGCTGGCGAAATTGCCCGCGCCCGGCACTGTGGGGTTGTTCTGATACAGATACCGCACATAGAAGCGGTCGTTTCGGCCCAGTTGATAGTCGACCCGTCCGAGATCCTCCTGGTCGAGCGTGTAGTTTGGCAGGCTGCGCTGATATTGCGAAACCTCGATGTTCGCCGTGGTGTTGCCGTCCGTTACGGGCAACAAAGAGGTAGCGCCGAAGGGAGTCGGATTGCCCGTGGGATAAGCGTAGGGTCCATTCAGAACGAGGGCTGCCACTCCCGGGTTATTGGGATAGGCAGCCTGCAATTCCTTTAATCCGGTCGGGTCGGGAAAGACATTTCCCTGAGAGGTAAAGCGAAGTCCCCCCTGATAGCTTCGACCCCAGAATGTGCTGCCGAAGAAAAAGAGTTTGTCTTTCAGGATCGGGCCGCCGAGAGTTCCACCGAAATTGTTCTGCACAAAGCGCGGAACGACGGGAATGGAGCAGCCATCCGACGGGCTTTCACCGGGCGAACAAAAGCCAAACTGAGGATCTTTCTGACCTTGCGTGAGAGACGACAACCATGAGCCTGTATAGAACTCAAACCCAGAACCATGGAACTGGTTTGCGCCGCTCCTGGTTACGTAGTTGACCACGGCACCCATGTTGCGGCCATATTGAGCGCTGAAATTGTTCGAGATTACCGAAATTTCCTGAATCGCATCCTGATTTGAGAAGAAGACCTGGGGTCCCGTGACCGAATTATCGTTATTCGATTGTCCGTCGATCTCAAAATTATTTGAGCGGCCGCGCTGCCCGTTCGCAGAGAAACCTGCTCCATTGGTGTTGGAGAAGTTGTCCATGTGGGTTGCGACGACTCCGGGCACGAGCAGCGCCGTATCATCAAACGCGCCGTTTACAGGCAGGTTTTCGAGCTGCTTCGTGTCGAAAACCGTCTCGCCCTGTGCCGTCTCTGTGTTCAACAACTCTGCGGCGCCGCCCTCGACCTGAACAGTTTGGGCGGTAGTGCCTGCAGCTAGCGGCCGTTTGCCGATGGATGTGGTATTGCCTGTTTCCACCTGCACGCTATTGATCGTAGCCTTGCCAAAGCCGCTTGCGTCGATGGTGATGGTGTACGTCCCGACGGGCACATTCGAAATCAAGAACGTTCCTTCGGCGTTTGTCTTCCCCTGAAGGGTGGTCTTCGTGCTGTCACTTACAGCCGTAATTGTGGCATTCGGGATGACAGCGTCAGTCTGGTCAACAACTGTTCCGCCAATGGATCCGGTGACAATGCCTTGCGCAGATACGAAGGTGGCATCAGACATGAACAGGACAACTACCATCGCCAACGCAAGCTCAAATCCATTCAGGGGTCTTGCTTTGCGGTAACCCATGGTGTGACTCTCCTCGCAGCCGGAAACGATCGAAGGTTTCTCTGAGTCAGGAGTTGCAATGGAAAGGCCAAGTGATATCTCCAGTGTTTCTGGATACTTAGCTATGCCACCGCAAAGTTGTGATTATGTTTTCCGGGAGGGTGCCTCACTTGTCTGGTAACTAAGCGTTGTTAGTCCGCACACAAATAGTGTTCGCTGGGAAAAGTAAACCGTAGACTCAAACCTACGAGGAGGTCGGTCGAATTGGTTTCCAAAAAACGTAGAGTTTGTGACGAGCGGGGCGATTTCGTCAGCGGACGGTAAGATAGTGAGGCTAAAGTGCGCGGATGGGCGAATCTCGCGAATCGGCCTGGCACCCGCCCAACGCGCGCGGAGGATTACCGTTCAACGAAGCCCTCGATACCGATCCACGCCGTCGCAATGTCTCTCAGATTCTTCTTGTAGGTCCGGGTAACGGTGTATTCCTTGCCCCCTTTGACGCGGAGTCCGTATTCTCCTGTGGGCCACGGCTGAATCTCCTCCACGAATGAGGCGTTGACCAGGACGGAGCGATGAATGCGGATGAATCCGTAGGGCTTCAGTTTCTCCGCCATCACCGAGATGGACTCTCGCAGCAGGTAGGAACCGGCCGCCCTCTGCAGAAGCACATAGTTGCCCTCAGCCTGGACTGCGATGACGTCGGCGGGTTCAATGAACAGGATTCGTCCCTTAGCCCTGATTGCAATTCTCACCGACGGTCGCTGAGAGAGCTTCTGCAGTTGCGGCAGTGCTTCGACCAATCTGGCCGCTCTCTCGCCTGCCGTACGCCGAAAAGCCACATCCAGCGCTTCATCAATCCGTTCGTTCGAGAAGGGCTTCAGCACGTAATCGACCGCATGCTTCTCGAAGGCGATGAGCGCGTATTCCTCGTGCGCTGTCACAAATATGACAGATGGCAGTGGCCGGTCGTGTTTTTTTATCCTGTTGAGGAGTTCAATGCCAGAGATCTCCGGCATGCTGATATCGAGGAGAAGAACGTCGTAGGTTTCCTCCGACAGCTTGTCGAGTGCTTCCACAGCATCGTTTGCCGAATCGAATTGTTCGACATCGCGCCTTCTGGCCAGGATATTCGCCAGGGCGGTTTGCGCAAGAGGCTCGTCATCGATGATCAATACGCGCATGAGTTTCTGCCTCGTCCTCAATTCTTTTCGACATGGGGGAAATCTCCGTGGGTTGTGGAGCCGAGCCAAGCGCGGGCAGCACAAGCGTCGCAGTGGCTGTCTGATCCTCGCTTGTGGAGAAGTAAAAAGTGGCTTCATCGCCGTACAGATACTTCAGGCGAGATTCGGTGTTTTGCAGACCCAGCCCTGTTCCTCTTGGTCTTTCACCCGTAATGGTGTTGCGAATTTGCAGCTCAAGTCCGCGATCACCCAGCCGCGATATGATTTCAATCCAGCCTTTCTTTCGCGAGCACGCGATTCCGTGCCGGATTGCATTCTCCACCAGGGGTTGAAGAATTAACTGCGGCACCAGCGTCCGCCGTGTGTTCGGATCGATGGACCAGATCACTCTTAGCCTCGCTCCGAAGCGCATGGTTTCGAGATCAAGATACTCGCCAATGAACTTCAGCTCTTCCTGAAGAGGAATCAGATCGGAGCCGCTGTGTTGCAAAGCCTTGCGCAATAGACTGGAGAGCTTGACGATCATTGTCTTCGCACTTTTCCCGTCGGTATCGATCAAGGTTGAAATTCCATGCAGGGTGTTAAAGAGAAAGTGCGGATGCAGCTGCATCTTTAGCGCCTGCAATTCACTCGCTGCGAGTGCCTGCTGGTATTCAGATCTTTCCAATTCCTGTTTACGAACTCGCTCAAAATAGTTGAAGGCGTGAGCGGCCAGCACAGTTGCGAAGTAAATAGTGATCATGTCCGCAAAGCCATTATGGATCAGTGCCAGCGGGCTACTGTTCCCGCGGCTGACAAATTGCTGCAAGACAGGACTCCATGATGGGAAAATGAGCCAGCGAACGCAGGCGTAAACAGTCATGAACGGAACCGCTCCAATACAATAGCCAAGCAAATAGCGCGCTCGCCGCCGCGCCCCAGTCGCGAAGTGCCGGACAATATAAAAAATCGGCGGTGTCAGGAGCGCATAGGTCAATCCCCGCGCCTCCGCCAGGAGCAGCATTTCCAAGAGAGTCGAATGAATATTCACCGACTGATCGAAGATAAGATATTGCCAACCTGTCAGCAGCGACAGGGCCGACCATATGTTAATCGACAGGACGTAGGGCCAGGCGATTTGTCTGAGTTTAGGCAAATCCATTTCCTGGATTCTATGCCTCCGGCTTCCCAGAGATCTTCCAGAGCAAAGTGCGGTACTGTAAGAGTCGACGCCCGTAATGGCTCCAGACGTCCCACGCGAGTGCTGCAAGCGTCACGCCTACGGTAAACTGAACACGTAACTCTGCGTTACGACAAGTGGCCCCGTAGCTCAGATGGATAGAGCAACGGTTTCCTAAACCGCAGGTCGGCTGTTCGAATCAGCCCGGGGTCACCATAGAACCAATAATTTATAAGACGATCGTCCCAGCTAAAACGCTGGTGATACATTTTGTTATCCCTTGTACCCGGTAATTGACCTCGATGGCCGTGAAGTCCCCGAAAGGATCTGCTCGGATTCCTTCTTTCCCTGTTGGGCTCTGTCATCCGGCAAGCCGTTGAGGGTGGACTGCACGAGGGAATCGCTGTGGATCCTGCGCCGGAATCAGCCCTCTCGATCTAATTCGCCTACAACCGGGCCGACAAGCCGCCTTGGTCGGATGTTAGCCATTGGGAATACAAACGTAGCGCAACGGAGCTTTCTGGCACAAACCTGAGGTCCATTCTTTGGGGGACAAGGCTCTGCGATATCCCGTTGCCGAACAGTCAACGCCGGGCGGAGCCTAGCGAACTCATTGAGCAGCTTCTGCGGACGTTGCAGTAGCAGTACGGCCCATGGCTGCTCAACTGCGAGACGAACTCATAGCGCAGACGCAAGCAGCTCTAGCAGTAGCGTCAAACGTCCTGGCCTTCCGGCTGCGGTGAGGGTCGTCAAAACCCGAGGATTAAATTCGCCTCTCTTCAGTTCAGTGACTCTAGGTAAGTCCGGTTGGGGCGCGTCAGTGCGCCTCTTCCTTTCGGGCTGGGTCGGCATCCATAAAAGGGGAGAATGCATCTGTTGTTGTTGAATGAGGTCCATCCTGAGTATCGAAAGGTCCGGTAGCCAACATGCAGAAACCCATCGTGATGGAAAATTGGTCGGTTGTTCTAAGCGCAGCTTCCCCAAGTTTCGAACAATTACAACCGGGGAAACATCTCATGGGAATCGCATTCGATCATGCGGATCTCCCTGGCCGGAGTTTCATCTACACGTCCTCCATTGTGAATGTAGACAAGAACAAGCGACTGGTGGAGACATCGAACAGTATGTATCAACTCGGCGAGCCCCGCATGGCCTACGTGGCCTGGCAATTTGAGAGAGAACGTCAGTTTGCCGCATAGATTATCGCGCGGTAATCACCAAAGAGTAACTGCCCCAAAACCGACGGGAGATGTTGATTTCCGGGGTTTTCCGGGCATCGTTATGTCAGTGGGAGAGTCTTTCGACGGAACGCCCCATTATCGAGTGTGGGTAAGAGATTGCGTGAGTTGCTCGCGGAGCTTGGCGGGGAATTTGAGGCGCAAGTGCTTTCGTCCCATCCACAGGACATGCTTAACGTAGTTAAAGGCGGTGACGGGTTCGCACTGCTTCGCGAAGGCACTCTGCTAATGGAAGGGCTCGCGACTCGCACGATTCTTGGAGTGGATTGGACTGTCGATACCGCAGTCGTCTACAAGCGCAATCCAAAATCGAAACTTATTCCGATAATTGCCAAGAATCTCAAGAGGAGATTTCCTCCGCCTCGCGCGCTCGGAACGCAGAAGAAAAGGTCAGAAACCGTCAGAGAAAGTGAACGGCCATCGCAGATGAGAATGCTCGTGTGGTGAGAGGAACGCCTTTCGCTGCCATCTACCTTGGCTTCCCTGCGCGATCGTCTCTTCCCGCCGCGATCGGTCGAAATGGGTCTTAGGGAATGGTTACGCCCACCGGACTCGAAGGGGCGCTTTGCACGCCGGAGCTATCAACACTTTCCACGTAGTAGGTATAAGCCGTACCACTCTGGACTGTGCTATCCACATACGTCGTTTGGGTATCAATCGACGAGTTCAGCAGTTGATACGTAGAGCTGCTGCCTGTCGCTCGGTAGATGTCATAGCCCACAATCGAAACAGGAGAACTGGTAGGCGCATCCCAACTCAGGTCGACTTGATGGCCACCGTTAATGGTGTAGGTTGCCTTGGCTACCGCGCTGTTGGTGTAACTCGTGGCGACGGCCATCGCCTCCATGGTCTCCGTCGAACTGACCGTTATGGGGCTCGTGTAGATCGCTGAAGACGTGGTTGGCGTCGCTCCGTTGGTCGTGAAGTAGATGGTTGCCCCGGCCAACTTATCCATGATCGTCACGATCTGCGTACTGGTATAGGTCCCAGTCGCCACACTGAACGTCGGCGTGGGCAACACGGAACTAATGGTGTAGGTTGCCGTGGCTACCGCGCTGTTGGTGTAACCCGTGGCGACGGCCATTGCTTCGATGGTCTCCGTCGAGCTGACCGTGATGGCCCCCGTGTACCTGGTCGAAGACGTGGTTGGTGTTGCGCCGTTGGTCGTGTAGTAGATGGTCGCGCCCGATGTGGCAGCGCTGATGGTCACCGTCTGCGCCGTCGTGTAGGTCCCAGTCGCCACACTGAACGTCGGTGTGGGCAGCACGGAACTAATGGTGTAGGTTGCCGTGGCTACCGCGCTGTTGGTGTAACCCGTGGCGACGGCCATCGCTTCGATGGTCTCCGTCGAGCTGACCGTGATGGTCCCCGTGTACCTAGTCGAAGACGTGGTTGGTGTCGCGCCGTTGGTCGTGTAGTAGATGGTCGCGCCCGATGTGGCATCGCTGATGGTCACCGTCTGCGCCGTCGTGTAGGTCCCAGTCGCCACACTGAACGTCGGTGTGGGCAGCACGGAACTAATGGTGTAGGTTGCCGTGGCTACCGCGCTGTTGGTGTAACCCGTGGCGACGGCCATCGCTTCGATGGTCTCCGTCGAGCTGACCGTGATGGTCCCCGTGTACCTAGTCGAAGACGTGGTTGGTGTCGCGCCGTTGGTCGTGTAGTAGATGGTCGCGCCCGATGTGGCATCGCTGATGGTCACCGTCTGCGCCGTCGTATAGGTCCCAGTCGCCACACTGAACGTCGGCGTGGGCAGCACGGAACTAATGGTGTAGGTTGCCGTGGCTACCGCGCTGTTGGTGTAACCCGTGGCGACGGCCATCGCTTCGATGGTCTCCGTCGAGCTGACCGTGATGGCCCCCGTGTACCTGGTCGAAGACGTGGTTGGCGTCGCGCCGTTGGTCGTGTAGTAGATGGTCGCGCCCGATGTGGCATCGCTGATGGTCACCGTCTGCGCCGTCGTATAGGTCCCAGTCGCCACACTGAACGTCGGCGTGGGCA
>Ga0206856_10014_pt1 | contig 61883 bp, 53 predicted proteins | sample Alteio_BWOrgCont_48_FD_152630 | JGI IMG/M metagenome (GOLD analysis project Ga0206856, IMG submission 152630) | Enriched cells from forest soil in Barre Woods Harvard Forest LTER site, Petersham, Massachusetts, United States -... | ecosystem: Environmental > Terrestrial > Soil > Temperate forest >...
GCAAGACACCTGGGCAGTAATTAAAGCTACCTTCATTCCGCATATAGAGTTCAATAAAGACTTCATTGCTATACTGGTTGCCATTCTCGGCACCACCATATCGCCCTATCTTTTCTTTTGGCAGGCATCAATGGAAGGTGAAGAAAAAGAAGACAAACAAAATGTGGTAATGATAGATAAACAACCACTGACAGATAAACAAGCCTTGTCAGAGATGAAGATAGATGTGAATATTGGTATGTTCTTCTCAAACCTGGTAATGTTCTTTATTATACTTACAACAGGTTCTGTTTTGTTTCGGGGTGGAATAAAAAACATAACAACGGTTGACCAGGCTGCATCGGCATTGAAACCATTAGCCGGTAATTCAGCCTACCTGTTATTTGCTATAGGTGTTATTGGTACAGGGCTTTTAGCCATTCCGGTATTGGCCGGCTCCGTATCATATATGCTGGCCGAAACATTTAACTGGAAACAAGGGCTGAACAAAAAATGGCATGAAGCAAAAGGGTTTTACGCCATACTCATTGTATCAATTGTGCTTGGCTTCCTTATTAACCTTATTGGCATAAGCCCCATAAAAGCATTGATATTTACTGCTATTGCCTATGGCGTAACGGCACCGGTACTTATAGCTGTTATTATGCATATATGTAACAACAAAAAAATAATGGGTGAGTTCACAAACAAACCTATATCGAACATTTTGGGTTGGATAACACTTATTGTAATGACGGTTGCCGCAGTGGCCCTGTTCATTACAATGTAACCTACTTCTTCAGCACTTCCGTATTAATTACATTAATAGGTTTGCCATTAGTGTAGGCCACCACCTGATCGAAGATATCCGAGAATTGAATTTCATATTCATCACGCGATACATAACCGATATGTGGTGTACATATTACATTATCCTGTTTCAGTAAAGGGTCATTTACATCTAGCAGCGGTTCCTTTTCATATACGTCAACTGCTGCCATACCGGGCCTGCCTGCTTTAAGCGCGCTTACCAATGCGCCTGCCTCGATCAATGGGGCACGACTGGTATTTACCAATACAGCAGTTGGTTTCATATGTGCAAGGTCATCTGCAGTAACTATATTTCGCGTAGCATCTACCAAACGCATATGCAGCGACAACACATCAGAACGTTCAAAAAAATCTGTTTTGCTTTTTGCTGTTTCGTATCCATCAGCTTTTGCTCGTGCCAATGATGCTTCACGGGCCCACACCAAAATATTCATACCAAAAGCCTTACCATACCCGGCAACAGTTGCGCCTATTCTGCCATACCCATATATACCCAATGTTTTACCCCGCAAGGTAGAGCCTACTCCAATTTGCCACTTACCTGCTTTTAGTGCGTTCATTTGTTGCGGTAATTGCCTTACAGCAGCAAGTACAAGGGCCCAGGTTAATTCTGCTGCTGCGTACGATGGTGTACCGAGGTGCTGATCAGATGATAATATTACGCCTTGTTTTGTACACGCATCAACATCAATGTGTGGGTACACACTCCGCTGGCTTATCAGTTTCAGCTTAGGCAATTTTTCAAGCAAGGGTTTTCGTATCTGCGTGCGTTCACGTATCAGCACCAATGCTTCTGTGTCTTTTAGCCTATCGGCAAGCGCATCGGTGTCCTGCACATGGTCATTCCAAATTGTAACTGTATGCCCTTCTAATTTTTTAAAACAAGGTAAGGTGCGAAGGGTATCGAAATAGTCGTCGAGTATGGTAATATTCATAATACAAATTATAATGCGGCATCGTATTCATACCCTCTTTCGTACCAGTAATCAGGCGGGCGGGTATCAGAAAAATACATATAGGCTATACGTTTAATATTCTTCACTCCATACTTAATGGGTATAATTAACCTGAGCGGAAAACCCTGTTCCATTGGCAAGGTATCTCCATTCATTTCGTAACAGAGTAAGGTTTGCGGGTGTATGGCACTTTTCATATCAATACCTACATAGTAAGCGCTATCGGGTGTCATAAAGCCAATGTATTTGTACATATCCTCAGGGTGAAGTGAATCGGGTGCACGGCCGCTGTGTGTACCCAAACGATACTTCTTCAAAAAGTCCGACAGCTTTGTACCTCCCCACCAGCTTATCTGGCTCCAGCCTTCAATACATTTAAACTGAAAGGTCATGCTTTTCTTAGGGAATGCACGCACATCATTTATGCCAAGGTGCATCACTGAATCAGGCAACTTGCAATCGGGGTGACGTATAATGGTCAGGTTCCATTTCGATGGATCGAAGTTATCGCCCATGCCCACATCGCCATTCACACGCACATCCTTATCCGCCTTACTTACCGGATATTCTTTTTCCAGATGCTTTTCACTGAATATTGCATTATTCACTTTCTCATCAGCATTCAGCACCGTGCGCAGGTGCGATGATATACCATTGTCATCCTTTCCGCTTCTCAACCAATTCCATGCTAGCACAGCAAGCACTATACCAATAAAGAACACAGAGAAGGACACGATAGTTCGTTTTCGTATGAAGCGCTTTGCTTCTTCGTCGGTCATATTTTTATCGGTGTTCATGTAACAGGAGGTTTTTCTTCAGTTGTATCAGGTTCTTCAACAGGTATAGGTTTAATGGTTTCCACTTCAAAGCCCGTCACCATAGCCCTGAAGTTATTCCAACCCGCAATAATTACCTGTATAATATGAATAAGAAAGAATAGCACGTAACCGATGGTAAGTGCAAAATGCAGAACCCGTGCAAAAGTATAACCACCCAACATGGTACACAGCCAGCTGAACTGCGTTGGTTTATATATTGCAATACCGGTAAGCAAGGAACCCAAACCCATAACTATTATAGATGAATAGGTCACGCGTTGCGCAGCGTTGTATTTGGTTTGTGGTGGCTTAACTTTACTTATCCGCAGGTCGTGCAGCAGCACCTGCCACGCTTGCTTAAAGGAACGCTTGTTCGGCCACAGGTATTTCCACTCGCCTGAAAAGATCGTATATAAAACATATATAAAGCCATTTGCAAAGAACAGCCACATAAACACAAAGTGCAGCGACATGCCATCGGCCAACCTACCATCGAGGTTAAGGGCAGAATAAAATGAATCGGGGAAGAACTTAAGAAGCGTTTTATCGCCAAAGCCTATCCTATAAATATCGTTGGCCCAGTATATCATCAAACCGCTCCATATCATTATACCCAACACCGGGAAGTTTACCCAGTGCGCCCAGCGGACGACTAAAGGATGTTTTTGTACGATTCGTTTCAAATGTTCTTTTTGTTTGGGGTCATAAATTTAATGTAAAAATAACAACGTTGCTATGCCCTGTTCAACTACTTGGAATTCAAATTAATTTGTAGTATATTTGAGTAGATGAAAAAATTACGCCCTATGCTATTCTTACTTATTCTTTGCGCGACTTCATTAGCTGTGCAGGCTAAAGGGCATGGCGGCGGACATCACGGAGGGAAACACTGTCATCATGGTGGTTCATCTTTTCAAACCGGTCAACAACCAACCTATTCCTTTGTACAGCCTGCACCTGCAAGCACCGGAGCTAAAATAGCAATATTGGTTGTTCAGGTTGCACTGGCTATTCTAAAATAAATAACCGATTGAAGAAAGCAATCAGCATATTACTACTGATGTTTACCATCACCTCAATTACAGATGCCAAAGGCGGGGCACACGTTAAAGCATGCAAGGTTCATTCTTTCCATGGTTTTAAATCAAACAACCAAAACAATGCGGGTACTACTGAAACAACTACACAACACATCTGGAAGAACAAACATGAAAGCGCTAAACCTGCTAACTGGCCTTGGTGGCTTGGTTATTAGCTTATAACTTATAATCACTCATATTTAATATTTGCTCAGAAGAAATATCCATTAATTTCTTGATTGTGAAATTTGGATTATTCTTTAAAGCAGATTGTACTATTTCATATCCTAATGTGTATCCTCCCCACCCTGGGTAGTTATCTGATCCAAATAAAATTTCATTTGAAAGTTTCCAATCCTGTATATATAGCTTAGATTTCAGTTTGTTCCATAAAGATATTTCAGCTTCTTTCGTTAATGCTGAGGTCCATGGGCATTTTACGTTTGGGTAAATGGAATGAGCATATGAATCTGCAAGCCCTTCAAAAATAATTCGGTCAAGTACAGTCCATTTAAATGAAGAATCGTTCTCTATTTTGCCCAGGCAATATATATGAGTAAACTCATGTGCAACAGTAGGTTTAAGCATTTTCCTCCATCCGTCTATAGTCGGATCAATTGTAATTGATATCCTGTCATCCCTAGTCGTCCACCCTGCAATTCCTCCCATGTCTTTTAAATCCATATATTTTTTCATAGCAGGTATTGCCGTTTTAATATAAATAAATACACTTTTTTTAGAGCTTAAATCCTTTCTACATTCAGTTAAAGCTTGACTGATTATCTTTTCCGTTTCTGCTCGTTGTTGTTCTAATGCAGTTATAATAGAGTCAAACCCAACTGTATCGTGTATGAATGGAGGATCAATGGGAGTAGTATCCAATAAGTACTTAGCAAAAATAGGCTCAAGCACTTTTGCTTTATACAAACTATCGCGTTGTTTAGGATTAGTTCGTATAGCCGTTAAGTAATCTTTGTAATAATCATACAGAAATACAACTTTATCACCCGTTGATGTAACATATATGTCAGGATCAGGCTTATTCACATGGCTCATACAACTGCTCAGCAGTATGGCTATGACAAACAATGATCGCTTCATTTAATATAAATTAGTTCGCTTACTGCACCACAACCTTAGCTGTAGCCACATACTTCATACCTTCATCGTAAGCACGTACAAAATAAACTCCTGCGGCAAGGCCGCTGCGGTTCAATTCATATTGCTTGCCTGTGCATTGCATGCTTTCTATTTTACGTCCTGTTACATCATCCAGTTCTATATAATGTTTGCCATTGGTATTAAACACAATACTACTTGTTGTTGAAAAAGGGTTAGGGAACACAGTCATGCTATTATTGCTGCTAATTTCGTTTACACCGGTAAGAGAATTCAGGGTTAGTTTTCTTACACAGGCAAAATTACCTTCTACAAAGTATAAATTACCTTGTTTATCAATGGCTATATCAATCGGAGCCCCCACACTTGCAGCCGTTGCTGGGCCACCATCGCCGTTGTGTTTGGTAGCATCACCGGTTCCGGCTATTGTATATATTATGCCTGACTTATTTATCATACGAACTCTACCGTTATTTTCATCAGCCAGAAACATGTTGCCATTTTTATCTGTAACCAGTCCGGTAGCATTCGTCCATGCTGTATCGGCAGCTATACTATCTCCATCATAACCAATACTTGTTCCTCCGGCAATGTGTGAAATAATACCTTTTGTATTTATTTTACGCACATCATCCTCAACATTATCAATAACATACACGTTCCCTGAATCATCCAGGGTAACAGCAAATGGATCATTTAATAAAGCCGCAGTTGCAGGACCACCATCGCCACTATCTCCTGCTATATGATACTTACCTGCAATGGTACTTATAACTCCCTTTGAATTTATTTTATAAAGAATTTCATAATCGTCGTCTGATACAAATACATTACCTGAATCGTCACAGGCAATACCATATGGCGCAGTAAAATCTGGCGGGCCGGCATAAGTTGTTATAATACCATTTGTATTTACTTTTCTTACAACACTATAATCATTATCTGTTATAAACACATTACCCGAATCATCACAGGCAACCCTCATAGGGCCACTCAGTTCAGCTGCTGTCGCCGGGCCATTATCACCCGCGTATCCTGATGCTGCACTACCTGCAAAAGTAGTTATGATACCGTTTGTATCTATCTTTCTAACACGCGCATTGCTATAATCGGCTATATAAATATTGCCTTTATTATCTACAGCTATCCCTTGCGGATTACTTAATGTAGCAAGTGTATCGGGCCCACCATCGCCTGAAAAACCATGACCAGCCCAAACAGGTTTTGTAAGAGTGCTTATAGTATATGTTTGAGCACTGAGTGCAATTACACAACAAAGTAGTATACCGGTAAGTACTATTTTTTTCATAAGGTCTTTAATTCAATTTTCTTTAACAAATTAAGTACTTACTGCACCACAACCTTAGCTGTTGCCACATACTTCATATCTTCATCGTAAGCACGTATAAAGTAAATACCTTTTGCAAGCCCATTGCTACTTAGTTCATATTGCCTGCCATTGCATTCCATACTTTCTATGTTGCGGCCCGTTACATCATTTACTTCAAGGTAGTGTTTGCCACCCGAACCGAAAACCAAATGCGCAGTGCCCGTAAACGGATTAGGATAGACAGAAAAACTATTCAATTGTATTAATTGCTGAACACCTGTAATTACTGAACCTTTGGCTGAGTTGCTTCGCGAGGTTACAATATTGGTATATTTTGAGTGGCCCGATGGTGTGCATACATTATTATCTTTCACATCTACATAATAACTGATGTTGCTGCCGGCAGCGTAACAATTCACATCTGTCCAGGTAAAGGTCCCTGAGTTTACAGAATCCACCGTTTTCCAGCCCATGTTTGCACTGTCGCGATGAATATAGTATTGGGTAAATGTAAAGTAGCCGGAGTATTTTGTCCAGTTTAAAATAAAACCGCAACCATTAGGGCTTATTGTTAAGTGAATAGTTTTCGCATAACCTGTCAGTCCACCTGAGCCTTGTCCGCAACTATCAACTCCATCGAGGTTATACTGATAGTAATGTGAGTTAGGATCCATTCCATTTGTGGTATCTACAAACTCGCTGAAGTCACCGGGAACTAATCTTGCAATTGGGCCAGATACAGAATCGCGGTAAAGGAATAAACTATCAATACCCGAATTTGCTCCCGGGTTGTTCCATATTACAATAATTTTAGTTGAAGTACTGTCAACCGTTACAAGGCATATTGGTATTACCGGTACTGAATCATGTACCGCAAAACTTTTTGTTGTTGTGCAACTATTAGCATCGGTTACGGTTACACTATAGGTCATATTTATCATTACCGGTGCAATACTATCTGTGCTGCCGCTTGTCCAGTTATAGGCAAATGGCCCTGCGCCTACTGCATGCGCAGTTAAGGTATCGGCATTGCCGCATGTATGGTGTACATGCCCACTTACCGAAACAGCCGGTGAAGAATTAACCCCGATAACAATAGATGTATCTTTTGCACATGTTCCATTACTTATGGTAACAGAATAGGTTGTGACACTTGAAGGATGTACAATTATTGTATCATTGACCCCGCCTGTATTCCACATATATACTGTACCGCCAGAGGCAGTAATGGTGTCGGCTACGCCATTGCATGTAGCATTTTTACCTGTTAAAGTTATAACAGGGTATGCATTAACTGTAACTACAACCGTTTGTGCAGCACTGTTACATCCGCTTGCTGATAAACCTGTTACAGTATATGTTGTTGTGTTTGCAGGTTTTGCTGTAACTACAGAATCTGTTGTTGAGCTTAAATTCGTATTGGGTGTCCATACATATGTTGCTGTACCGTTACATGTTAATACAGAAGAATCACCCAGGCATATTGATGTTGGGCTAGCCAATGCAGTTATCACAGGTGTTGGGTTTACCATTACAACTACAGTATCTGTTGCACTACAGCCACTGGCAACTGAACCGGTAAGCGTATATGTTTGTGTTGTTGTAGGGTTCGCAATTACCGATGTTCCTGTTGTGGCACTTAAGCCCGTTGCAGGTGCCCATGTGTATGTTGTTGCACCACTGCCCGACAGGGTTGTAGTATCTCCTGCGCATATTACTGTTTTAGTTGCTGAAACTATTACCGTAGGGCTTGAGTTTACAGTTACAGTAACCGTTTGCACAGCACTGTTACATCCCGCTGAAGTACCGGTAACGGAATATGTAATTGTACTTGCTGGGCTTGCAGTAATTGAAGATCCTGTTGTGGCACTTAAATTAGTATTAGGTGACCATTGGTAAGTTGTGGCGCCACTACCTGTTAAGGTTGCTGTGCCACCCGGGCATATGGCCGTTGGGTTTGCCGAAGCTATTACTGTAGGTGTTGGATTTACAGTTAAGATAACTGTTTGTGGTATACTGTTACATGCGCCGTTGGTACCCGTAACGGAATAGGTTACAGTGCTTACAGGGTTTGCAGTAATTGAAGAACCTGTTGTGGCACTTAAACTGGTATTGGGTGTCCAGGTATAGGTTGCGGCACCACTGCAAGTTAAGGTTGCAGAACCGCCAGGACATATTGCCGTTGGATTTACTGAAGCTGTTACAACAGGTGCCGGGCTTATGGTTACAACCACTGTAGCCGTTGAATTACAACCGCTGGCAACAGAACCTGTAACTGTATATGTTTGTGTTGTTGTTGGATTCGCAATTACAGATGTTCCTGTTGTAGCACTTAAACCCGTTGCAGGTGCCCACGTGTATGTTGTGGCGCCACTACCCGACAGAGTTGTAGTATCAGCCGGGCATATTACTGTTCTTGTTGCTGAAGCTGAAACTGTAGGCGTTGGGTTCACAGTTAAAGTAACCGTTTTCACTGCACTATTACATCCTGCTGAAGAACCGGTAACAGAATATGTAATTGTACTTATAGGGCTGGCAGTAACTGAAGAACCTGTTGTTGCACTTAAATTAGCATTAGGTGCCCATAAGTACGTTGTAGCGCCACTACCTGTTAACGTTGCTGCGCCACCCCGGCATATGGCCGTTGGGTTCGCCGAAGCTGTTACTGTAGGTGTTGGATTTACTGTTACCGTAACTTTTTGAACCGTACTGTTACATGTGCCGGTAGTTCCCGATACGGAATATGTTATTGTGCTTGCAGGGTTTGCAGTAATTGAAGCACCTGTTGTGGTACTTAAACTGGTATTGGGTGTCCAGGTATAGGTTGTGGCGCCACTGGCGGTTAAGGTTGCAGAACCACCCGGGCATATTGCCGTTGGGCTGGCTGAAGCCGTAACTGTAGGTGTTGGATTTACCGTTACAACTACTGTAGCCGTTGCATTACAACCATTGGCAGCTGTACCGGTAAGCGTATATGTTTGTGTTGTTGTTGGCTTGGCTATTACTGTTGTTCCTGTAGTTACATTAAGACCTGTTGCCGGCGCCCATGTATATGTTGTTGAAGAACCGCCTGCCGTTAAACTTACCGAGGCACCATTGCAAATTGTAGCTGTACCCGTTGGAGTTATGCTTATGGTTGGTAAAGGATTTACAGTTATGGTAGCTGTAGCTGAATCAAAGCAGCTTCCGTTCGATCCCATTACTTTATATGTAGTAGTGGAAGCCGGTTGTGCGTTTACTATGGATCCTGTATCAGCCTTCAGGCCTATGGTAGGTGACCAGCTATAGTGCGTAGCCCCGCCACTTGCGGTGAGCGAAACCGATGTGCCTTTACATACAGTTGAAGAAGCTGGAGTGATTGTAGCTGTTATAGGTGTTGCAGTAGCAAGTGTTGTACTAAGGTGAACGGTATCTCCTGCACCGCCAATAACATTACATGAATAGGTACCTGCACAGGTAACAACAACCGACTGAGTTGTTGTTGAACCCGAAATACATGGGCCTGACCATTTATAGGTAGCGTTTGAAGGTGCTGTGAGTGTAACATTCTGGCCACAATATTGCGGGGACGATTGCTGTATAGCGCCTGAACAGCTAGCATCAAAATAGGCATAACCAAAATGTGCTGTAGGTTCACAATCGGCCGCTTCCACTACTACTGTTATGTTATGGCCTATGTAGGCGCTTAAAGGAACAAACACCTGGCTCCATTTTTTGCAATATGCCGGCTCTCCATGTGAATCAGTTACTTTTATCCAGCCGGCAGATAAACCCGATTGTGAAACAACTGCATAATTGGCCTTACCTGGTATAAGAGCACCTGTTGAATCATAAAAGTTAATATCAAAATAAGGCTGATTCATGTACACGTGCGGAGGATATTCAATTACCACTGCATAACTATATGAAAAATTGGCGTTAGCTGAAGTTACCTTAAATGTTTGTTTCAACTGGCCAACACCTGCATGTATACCTTGTCCATCCCCAATCAGCACCGAATGCGTTCCACCCCATGGGCATACTACGGGTATATATGTGCCTGCTACCGGATCAACACCAGTACCACTTGTAATAGACACCTGGTTTGAAGTTGTACTGGCATCATATGCGGCAACAGTTACTGCGCCAAGTGTACCGCTACATGAACCACCTGAAGCATTAAACCCTGATGAAGTGGCTTTGTTAACCTGCCAGCATGCCTGCCAGCCGGCTAATGTTCCTGATTCAAAATCTATATTATCGCAAGCTGCAACAATCGGGCCCGGGGTAATAGTGCTTGCTCCCGGCAATGGGTTACTGGTTGGCTTATGGTTATTTTTATTTATTTCAATACCGTCAATAACACTCTTATCAAGTTTTTGAAAACCTGTATATACCTTACTGTATTTCGCAAGCAATGAATCACCAAGCTCATTGAAATTATCTTCATTCAATTTACCCCGCATAACCATTCTGAAAATAAGGCTCATATCTTTATTCAGATCGGCGGCATAATACGTTTTAAATTTTTCGATCATTTCATCGCTAGCACCCATGTTAGCTTTCAATGATTTGAATACATGTGTCTTTCTGAAAAAACTACCCACCATGTGCTCACCTTGTTCACGGCTCAGTTTTTGGTTACCAAGCAGCGTAACAGGAGCAGTGTTTTGTGGTGCAATTACTTCCTGTGCAAAAGCATTATTGTATACTGTGGCAACAAGCACAAGTGACAAACAAATACTACGTGTAATTTTTTTCATTATCGTGGGTTTAATATCCCCAAATATAGTAAAGAAAAGCCCATCAATAATGAACAAACGCTATGCCCTGTAAATCAGTTTACTGCACCACTATTTTCCCATCCCTAAAACATTCTTATCATAGTCGTGGTTAAACTGGCGCACACAGGTGCGGGTATATTCCTCTTTGGTTTCGGCATCTAACTTATTCAGCGTAACCGATGTACCATGAAATACTTTTATATCTGATCTACCTTCGCGCAAGTGGTGCTGTTTAATTTGTTCACTGGTAACATTATCTGCACACCAAAAACGGTAATCGGTATTCAGCTTACCAATTTTAAGCCAGGCACTGCGGCGCATAACAAAACAAAAACCACTTATTATAGTTGAGTGGCAATACGCATGCTGGTTCAAAACCGATAACACATCAAGGTTCTTTTCACGCATCTCCTCCACTACTCTATTTGCAAATCCTTTAGGGAACAACACATCGTTATTAGTAAAACAAATAAATTCTGCATTGCCCATGGTGGCTCCGTTATTTAAACATTGATTATAGTTGAATGGTTCGCGTTGCAAAAAAGTATCGGCATTGGCATACTGTATGTTGTTGGCTTTTTCGAGCACTATTACATTAATATCAGCCCCCCTTAATCCCCCCATTAGGGGGAACAGTGAATTGATGGCTTGTTGTGTCATATCCATCATTTCTGTCAATACCGCATGCTTCATGCTATTGCTCTCCCTCCCTAATAGGGAGGGCTGGGGTGGGGCCGCCGTAGTATCACTCACCATCACCACGTCCAGCTCTATCATAGGCTTAGACATAGGCCTGCGATATTTAGGTGAGTACATATGCGTTTCACTATTCACGAATGAAAACCTGTAATAGTACAAAGGCTTTTCAATTTTATACTCCGTTTTTAATAACCTACGCACACGCAAGCCATAGTCGGTGTCTTCACCAAAGTTCTTTTCCAGGAACATGGTTGCCAGCGCAAACTCCCGCTTCATGGGTATTAAATGGTTCGGCACACGCAAACGTGGTTTGTTGGGCTCATCAACATTCAAAATATTATTCACGCTGTACTCCACCGGTATAGCTTCTCCTTCATCCGTTGAATAAATGGCATTGAATGTTACACAGTCAGGTTTCTTTTCAATGCCTTTTAAAATTTCATCTACATAGTCGCCTGCTATCCAGTCGTCATCATCAACAAAGGCAACATAGTCACCCTTACTTATGCTTAGCAACTTATTGCGCTTCTCTCCTACGCTCATGGTTTTGTTATCGCCCAGCCACAGTATTTCTACGGGTTTGTTTTGCGCTTGCTTTTCCAGGTGCTCGGCCAGTTGGGCAAATTGCACCAGTCTTTTTTTTACTGAGCATATCAATATTGATAGTTTCATGTTTAATTAGTTTTAAGGGATAAGGAGTAAGGAATAAGTGGTAGTGGGTATTTAGTTTCTGAAATCGAAAATCGTTAATCGTTGTTCGCTATTCATTTTATTTTGGGCATTTTCATTGGGGCGACTTCCGCTCCCTGCTTGCCTGAATTCCCTAAACTCGCATCATTTGCGGCTAACCCGCGCCCACCTTTTGCCTAGTTCAAATAACACGTAACATAGCGTTAGGGATAGCAGTGAAAAGCCCGCAGGAACGAGGACTTGCAGCGTATAGCCCGACCCGCAGGGGAACGCCCAAATCAGAACATTATTTGGTAAGATTGCTTCGTACCTCGCAATGACGGGAATCTGCATTTATCCATATAGCTTGAGCAAACATAAACATAATGATTACTATATGTAATAAATAAAGGAAATAGTTTTAAACAGGTTGAATAGCTGTTTATGGCTAAACTCTGATTCCAATGATCAGTATATCATCTATCTGTTCAAGGCCGCCCTTCCATTCTTCAATGGTTTGCTCAAGTATCTTTTTCTGCTCCTTCATCGTCCGCTGACTTATAGATACTATCAGATCCTGTAATTGCTTGTACTTGAATTTTTTGCCTTTCGGGCCGCCAAACTGGTCAGCGTAGCCATCGGTGAACATATATATCATGTCTCCCTTTTTAAAAGGAATAGTTTGCAATGAAAATGGTTCAGGCTTTTCACTTTGCATACCTACGGGCATTTTATCGGCCTTGTATTCAACCACATCTGTTCCACCTGCAGGCACGATCCATAAAGGGTTGTTGGCACAAGCTACCTCAAGCTTGTTTTCAGTAAAGTCAAATGAGCAGAGCACACAATCCATGCCATCCTTACTTCCCTTTTCATTACCGTCGGCATTCAGGGCCCTTATTATCTGGTCGCGTATATGGTTCAATATTTTATCTGGGCTGTTTATCTTTCTTTCTATGTTCGCCTCATTCAGCAACGAAATATTCAGCAAGCTCATAAACGCACCAGGTACGCCATGGCCGGTACAATCTCCGGCACAAATCAAAAACCTTTTACCCGCAGGGGTATCTGTTTCATTGGCCCAGTAAAAGTCTCCGCTTACAATATCACGTGGCTTAAATAGCATAAAGCAATCGTTAACATGGCCCCATATATATGCATCGGTAGTTAGCAGGGCACGTTGTATGCGGCTTGCGTAGTGTATGCTGTCGGTTATATCCTTGTTCTTTTCATCTACAATAGCTTTTTGTTCTTCAATAAGCCTTTTCTGTTCTTCTGTTTCCTTACTCTTAACTTCAATTATCTCCTTTTGCTTTTTTATAAGTCTGAAACGGTTGAACAATAATCCGGCAAACAGCAGCACCAGCAGCAAACCAATTGTTACCGCACCGGTAATTATTTGTTGCTTCTTTTTATCGGCAGTGGTAATGGCATCTTTCTTAACCTGCTCTGCTTTTTGTTCTGTTTCTTTTTTATCAAAATCATATTGCATTTGCTCCTGCACTATCTTTTTAGTGTTCTCCTCATTCTTCATACTATCATGGTATGCAATTTGCAGTTTATAATGCATAAGCGACGACTTAAAATCGCCCACGGAGCTATCGAGCAGGGCATATTCTTTATAAATACTTTCTTTCTGGGTTTTTGCCCCTACTATATTAGAAACAGCAATGGCACTGTCCAGGTATATCTTAGCAAAAGCATAATTCTTCGCTTTGGCGTATAATTCTCCTATTGAACCATATGCATTACACATGCCTCTTTTATTACCTACTTCCTTGTGTTCAGCAAGGCTTTTAAACATATTGTTCATGGCTTCGGTATGGTTGCCGTTCTCTTCGTAAACAATACCTATGTTTTCATATATCTCACCTATATCGTATTTATCGTTTATTTTTTGTGCAACAGGAAGGCATTGACTGAACATTACCAGGGCGCTATCATATTTCTTCTGCAAATAGTAACTAATTCCCAGGTTCATGCAGGAACCTACAATACCGTAATCATCTTTTCGCTTCAAGGCAATATCGCGCGACATTTTGTAATACCGTATAGCTTCCGCCTGGTTCGACTGATCGGTATACACATTACCAATATTGTTATACATTTTGCTTTTACCGTCGTCGTCGTTTTCAGCTTCGTAAATGCTCAGGCTTTGCAGGTCATACTTCAGGGCTTCGGGTAAATTACCCTCTAAATTAAAAATACTGCCTATGTGCGACAGGGCATTGGCAACCGAAAGCGGGCTGTTCAGCTTCCTGGCTGCATCAAGGCATTTATTAAAATCGGCCATAGCACCGGGGTAATCGGCAAGGGCCCAGCAAACACCACCCAGGCTGTTATATGCTTTGTATATGCCCTTTTGGTAATCGAACTTTTGCGATAATGCTAATGCCAAATGAGCCAGTGAATCGGCCTCGTGGTTACCACCCATATTGGTCAGATTCCATGAAAGAGCACTGAGCGTAAGTATTTTGTTAGTGTCGTCCTTCTCGGTCTTCAGTACATTACGCAAGGAATCGTCAATGCGGTCCTGCGCATTACTGAATGATGCAGAAAGCAGAAATGCAATCACCCACAATTTTAATATGCCAGTATTTATTCTCAACCTTACCAGATGGGATTTATTGGTTAAAGATAAGTTTTTACGGTTTAGTGTATACCTTAACTATAAAACTGCCCCAAACCCCTAAAGGGGCTTTAAATTCGTAATTCGTAATTAATTAGGGGCTGCTATTCCTCATCACTCGCCGGTCTTTTCTTTACTCACATCTTTTGTGGCTAACCCGCGCCCGCCTTTTACCTATTTCTAACTAAGCTCATTTTGAATCCTCATTATTATTTACTACATTCGTTCTAATAAGTTGATATGAAAAACACCACTGTAATACTTTTCATTCTTATCGGTTCACTATTACTTCCATTAAAGGCCATTTGCCAGGCTCCGCTATTTAAAAGTTCTGAGCCAATGCTATATTCCGAGGCAGTTCCGAAGTTCATAACAAAAGCTCAGGCTGATTCTATAATTGCAGATTATAATAAACCTTCAACTTTTCCAACTTGTTTTGAACATGCCGGTTGTAACCAGATTATAATTGACGGTATAAAAATTAATGATAGCCTAATGGCTTATTATGATGGTCAGTACTTTACATTACGTACGGATATATCCAAAACCCGTAGTGTACCTACCCTTACAGAATACGGTTACCATTTTACAAGAAGCGATATTCGTGAAATGGCTGACTGGAAAACGTTGCTTGATCAGAAACTGTAAAACATATTTAGATACTTATTGCAAACATAGCTTGGCTAGCCCGAGCAACTAAAAGAATTAACTAAACGCCTTCAACACTTACTTTAAAACATTTTCAAGCCAATATGCGATATAGAATCAAATTAAAGAATGTAATTAAAGTGCTTAATTGCTTATACACAAAGAAAGCTATTTTCTTATTTTGGGTTCTTCCTCTATCAATACATGCCCAACTCATTGTAAATCCTTCTCATAAGAATTTATTCAAAAATTTATTCAGCACATCTGTACTAATTACTTTGAATGACGGCAGTACTGGTTCAGGGATTATTGTTGATGATTCTTTAAAAATGTTTTTAGTAACAGCAAGACACGTTCTATTTACTTATGATACAATTAATAAAAAATATAAATTAAAAACAAACCTGATTAATATATTGCTTTATCGAGATGATCCATTAAAGGAAAACTATATAACAATTAGTGTTCAGTTCAAAGATACTTTAGATGATAGCATTGTAAAGTTTGATAAAAACCATGATATTTCAGTGATTTTTTTGGCAGCAAGGTATAAAGAGAGCACTTCAATGAGTTTAGTTCATTATTTAAAACAGGTAACCATTGATAAACACACAAGCGTGGGGAGTATTACGAATAAAGCCGTCCGACTATATGCAGATGTAACTTTGGGCGACAATGTTTATCTATGTGGATTCCCAACCTCCTTAGCATTAAAATCTATGCCTCAATTTGATTATACAAAACCATTACTTAGAAAAGGGATTGTAGCAGGAAAATATGAGAAATTGTCTTCAATAATTATAGATTGCCCCGCCTATTGGGGAAATAGTGGTGGTCCAGTTTATGAAGAAAATGGAGAATATCTTAATGAAGAAATGAAATTAATTGGAATAGTCACGGAATTTATACCAGCAGAAGAAAATAACTATCAAAAAAAGAATAGCATTCAGTACATTAATTCAGGCTACTCAATAGTAGTTCCTATTGACTATGCATTTGAGCTTTTCAGAAAATTCAAATAATTTTATTTGGGTAAGCCTAACAGGTGCACAAAAAAGCCGGAGGCAGTTTTTACACTGACACTCCGGCCAACCATCACCATGAAAATCAATTAGGAATTAGGAATTAGGAGTTAAAATGCCATTCATTCCTAATTGACCGATTCCTAATTCCTAATTCGGTTCTACGAACCGCTCGCTTCTGCCTGGTTAAAGTTACCATACACAAATGCATGCGGACGGTACACCACATTGGCAATACGCTCTTCTACAAGTACAGTAATAAAGCCCTTCACAAAATTGTCCACGTGCTGGTTACTGAAGGTAACGTTCACCTCGTCGCGGTATGCAAGTGTTGCACCCAGCTGGAAGTCGCCGACTGTAAAGTAGCCTTGTGTTTGTGTAGTGTTGGCAATTACCTGTGCACCGTTAATGAAGAATGTACCCGGCGCACCGCTTATCATTTGCGGGAACTGGTAACGTCCGTAGCTATCGCGAGACAGTACAAGCGCGTTGTAGTCGTTCGGGTTTATGATAATGTAATTTGGTGTGTAATACAAAATACGCGCCTGTGTAACGGCCTGGTGCAATACATCGTAGTAGTTAATACTGCTTGGTGTAGCGCCCGGTATTACAGGGTTGCTGTACGCTGCTGCAATAGGGTTAATACCTTGCAGGTTAGGTGCACTGTTATTGCCATTCAATATCTGGCTGTCTTCCTGCATCAGCAAACGGCCTGCTACGTGAGTATTAATGTAATTGTCTACAAAGTCTGCATCCTCCATCATTTCTTTCGAAATAGTTAAATAGGTATTCAGTTTGCGCACAATTACTTCGTTAGCTGTAATGGTAAAATCACTCTGCGTTGCACTTGCACCTTCAGCGGTTGAACCTGTTCCATCGTTCTCACCGGTCAGTTGGTTGAACAATATCTGGTTGCTATCGGTTGCGGTGCTGTTCATAAACTGGCGGATATGCACAGGCCTTGTCGGGTCGTTATAAATGCCGGCTAACCTTGTTGGCGCAATAGGATCGGTACCCAATAAGTTGCCACCTTCGGTTACGTTACCTGCTGTTTTGGTAAACAGGTGATGTGCCTTCAGCGACAAACTAACCGGTATACCTGCTTTGTTCTTGAGGCTTGCCAGTCCATCTTTTTGTGCTACCAGCATATCGCGCACGCTCATGCCGTTATCGACCGAGCCATATATACGGCCCTTTTTCAGCATTACTGCCATCTGGTCGAAGTCCTTGCGCAGGGCTTCGTATTTGTCGCCCAGTTGCCATTGGTTGGCTGCTATTTTTGCATCGAGCGATTTTAGTTGCGCGTCTTGCGCTTCTCCTTTTGTTTTTATGGTGTTTATGTTATCGCTTATTTCTTTTACGATAGCGTCCACCTGTTTGTTTGGTTCCATTTTTTGTTTAGTGTTTTAGTTATGAATTGTAGTTTAAATAATTTGGGGCTGCTTTTGCTCACCACTCGCCGGTTTCCCTATACTCGCATCTTTTACAGCTAACCCGCGCCCACCTTTGCCTATTTCATACAGATTAAAATGTGAGAGGGGAAAGTATTCGACTCAAGCTCAGACTGACGAGCGGAGTTGCGTTAGGGATAGTAGCGGAAACCCCGAAAGCGTAGCGCGGAGTTGAAGCGTATAGCCCGACCCGCAGGGGAACGCCCAACATTTTATTAAACTACTTTAAAAGATTATTAATTGTATTCAGAACATTGAGATCATCGCTCTGCGCGGGCACAGTGTAGTCGCTCGGCCGTGCTGCCAAAAGAGCCTGTAGTTGTTTCATCTCAATCTCCAAAAGTGTATAGGTATCATCGTGCAGGTTACCACGGTGCAGCTGCTTGTAAATTAACGTACTGCGCTCAAGGGCCTCATCGAGAATATTTGCTGATGTAAGATTTATGATTTGAGATTTAATAGCCGTAAGCGGTGTATTTGCATTTGCTCCCCATGTAACAGTTGAGCCCTCCCACAGGCGAGCCTCTTTAATAACATTTACAAAGGCTTCGACAGGCTCAGCCTGACTGTCACCCTGAGCTTGTTGAAGGGTATTCCAATTTTGTGCAGAGGAGTTTATCATTTCAAACCCAACGGAGTGTTCCTTGTACACACCATCGCGGTAGAGTTGCAGCACATCGTCGCCTAATTGTGTGTTGGCAATGGGTGTTTCAAAATACAAACCGGTGCTATCTTCTTTCAGCACGCTTGGCCTGCCGATGGGTTGCAATGTGTTGTGCTGCAACAGGTGCATAATGCGGTCGCTGTTCTCGTTAATGCTCTTGGCAAAACAGCCTGGTGCAAACATATCGCCATCGCTGTCCTTGGTGTTGAACGATGCAAAATACCCGCAAACCGTACGACCTGTTGTGTCAACATCTTTCAGTTTGCCGCCATTGCTTTTAGTCTGGTACCAGCGCCATTCTGCTTTGCTTTCCCATGGGGCAGTGCGGCCAAACTCGTGGTAATGTTTTTGCAGGTGCGCCTTCACAGCGTCCATATCGTACTTCGGAATTTCAACACCACCCCTTGCGCCCATAATGGCATTACCTGCAGCTATCAAGCCTTTCAGGTTGGTGTGGTAGGTGTCGGCTTTGTGGTGCGGCAGCTTGTAGCCGTTCTTCTGGTCGGGGCGTGTAGCATCATCCCATGCGCACATTACACGCAGATCGTCGGTACTGGCATTTGCAATTTCGGCATTGGCATCCCAGGCTGCATCGGGTGCATCAAGCGGATAGTGTTTGAAAGGTATGGCGGGCATAATTTTAAGATTGAGGTTTAGATTAAGATCGAGGTGGTGAATTTTGCTTAGGCTTAGTCTCAGCCTTAATCTTAACAAATGCAAATTTAAACATATTGTTTACTACTGTTAACCAAAATACACATACAGTTTTCAACAACCCTTCCTTTCAATTAAGAATTAAAAATTAGGAATCAAGAACTAGGCAAAAGGTGGGCGCGGGTTAGCTGCAATAGATGCGAGTTTAGGAAATACAGGCAAGCAGGGAGCATAAGTCGCCCCGAATAATTGCAATCGCACCCAGGAATTAAAAAAAACAAAAACGTAAAGAGAGAAAGAAAAAACATTCCCCCTTTTTTCTCCCCCTCATACTCCCCCTCTATATACCCCCATTTTAAAAGAAAGAGAGAAAGTGTGCGGAATATTTTTTTTCAACAACTAAACAATTTGAAAACCAGAAGTAAAAAACCTACGCAAAACCTATAGGTTTCTTCAATTAAGAATTAAAAATTAGGAATTAAGAATTGAAGGGTAAAAACCTACACAAAAGCTATAGGTTATGCTTAACTTATTTCAGGTCAGCAAATACCAGCGAAAAGCCAATATCTTCAATACCCAGATCTTTTCTTTTTTGATAGAATTGCTGAAAGGTTAAAGGGCCAAGTGTGTTGTTAGCTAATGGTTCTGCCCTGGTTGAATCCATTTTAATAATGTAATAGGCATTCACATTTTTGTTGTTCATAGGGTGCTGAATGGCAACAATAAAATTGCTATCGTAGCCCACTTCGTAAACGGTTTCATCAACAATTGTTGTATAACCGTTGCTCGACACCTTCATGCAAATATCCATTTGCTCTTCAACATCGGTTGCCAAAAGGTAGTATCTGCCTTTCAGTTTTTTCTGGTATTTAACATTGGTCCACCCATCGCAGCCATACATTAAGACGCATGCGCATATAGCAAGTACAAGTATTCGGGGGGCGAACCTTTTCATTACCCAAATTTAATGATTTACAGGCACAAACAGTAGTATTTAACCGCCTGCTGGTATTCATCTATCAATTTAAGTGCTTGAAGGCTGTTAAAATGCTGTTTACAGAAAATACACCTGCAGTGGAGCCCGACTTGAATACCTTGCAATTAGAAAATTAACGGAGTTTATAATTTTAAAACAATTGAATTATGAAAACACTAAAAATAATTTTCGCAACCGTACTACTGGGTTTTGTAAAACTTGTAACTGCACAAGACAGTAGTGTACCACAAGTGCCGGCGTACACAGTAACAGAAGAAAAACCATATAATAGTTACAATGGCTTTTTTAACCTTGCTTTTGGTATTACACAGCCTATGGGCGCCTTTAGCCGCGAACCTGTTAATCAATATAACGGATACGCCTTATCGGGCGGTAATTTCAGTTTTTCGGCTGGTTTGCCCGTTGCGCACTCCAATTTTGGCATAGCGCTAATGTATAACTACAGCAGTAATTTGTTCAACGTTGACGACTATGTGAGCAATATACAAATGGGCGACGCAAGCAGAAACTATATACCATTGGTGCAGGATGCCTACAGCGAAAACTTTTTCCTGGCAGGTATATATGGAACCATCCCCATTGATCCGATTGCAATTGACCTGAGGCTGATGGGTGGCCCTGCTGTATGTAACTTGCCTGAAGTTGTATATACTGCTAATTCCACCGCAGCTACAGCAACTCAAAACCCTATATGGCATATTAATGGCAGTACCAGCAGCTCATTTGCTACCGATGCCGGTGTAACCATACGTTACAAGGTAGGTGAGTTTTCATTGCTGGGTGGTTTAGATTATTTATGGGCCGACCCTATGGTAAGTACTACCGAACGCTATACCGACCAATTCGGAAGCACAAGCTATTCACATATTGGTGGCTCTTCACCTGTTTCATTATTAAGCTATAGCCTTGGTTTCGGTTTCGATTTCAGATAAACAACTCCCCCCTCCCGGAAAATACACCCTTTGTATTTTCTAGAATCAAAAGCCCCTTCTCATTCTGAGGGGCTTTTGTATTATACCTATGCCACTAAAAATATAAGATCATTCATAAAGTATTAATTGGGGATATTGGTATATTTGGATTACCATAATACTACACACTGTAAATATCCTTACCATGAAATTTAATAGCCGCCATTTAATTGCAAGTTTTGCTGCAACTGCATTACTGCTTGCTTCATGTAATTCAGCCAAGTCTTCTTCCGATTCGAACATCAATGGCTGGAGTTTAAGAGGAGCAAATCCTGGCGCGTATCAATCAGGCATTGATAAAAGTGTTACTCATTCAAGTACTGCATCCGCATTTATATCATCAAAAATTCAAGATAGCAGTAAATGGAGCACGCTAATGCAAGAAGTAAAGTCCTCCCCATTTAAAGGAAAGAGAGTTCGCTTTAGCGCTTGGGTAAAAACAGAAAATGCAGCGGAATGGAGCGGGCTATGGATGAGGGTAGACAAAGGTCAAAGGTCAATTGCTTTTGATAATATGCTTGACAGACCTATTAAAGGAACCACTGAGTGGAAACAATATGAAGTGGTGCTTGATGTGGATACTTCGAGTACCGATATTGCTTTTGGACTCTTATTGATCGGGACCGGGAAAACGTGGATAGATAATGTAAAGATTGAAACCGTAAATAATGATGTTCCTGTAACGTGTGCAATCTATTCAGTTAAAAGATGCATGTCTAATCTCAGTTTTGAAAAAATATCTCCTGATAACACTCCATTAGGTTGGGGAGGCACAATGAAAAACGAAGGATATAAAATCACAAGTGATCGTTCTGTTTTTCATGATAGTTTAACTTCTGCCTGTTTGGAGAATGATGAGCATACAGGAAAACCAATAGATGGGTTTGGTACCATTACCGGGGGAATGGACCCGGGAAGCTTTTTAGGCAAAAGAGTACGCATGAGCGGCTGGATAAAAACAGAGAATGTAACCGGTTGGGCCGGATTATGGATGCGTGTTGATGGACAAAATGAAGGTGAGGTTCTCGCATTTGATAACATGTACGCAAACAACAGGTCTATAACTGGAACTACCGACTGGAAAAAATATGATGTGGTGCTTGATGTTCCCAAGGAAGCCAGCAATATAAATTTTGGAGCTTTACTTACAGGTAATGGAAAAATCTGGTTCGATGAAGTAACGTTTGAAGTAGTGGGTAATGATGTTCCATCTACAAGTACTTTTACCTCTAAAGGGGAAAGTGCTTCAAATGGAAAAGAAAAATCGAATGGTGCGCCCAGAACACAGACTATTTATGATTCAGTAATAAACACAAACTTTGAAAACTGATTTTCAACCAGGCTGCAAATTATTGTAATTCATTTACAAAAGCCCCTTCTCATTCTTAGAGGGGCTTTTGTATTATACTATTTCTTCTTTGTTTTCTTCTTAGCTGCTTTTGCTTCCGAGTTAAACTCAAGGCATAGTGATATCCAATATTCAAAAGCCTTTTGCGTCTTCATTCCACGCTCGTCTATATACACATAACCCTGCATGGGCCTTCCTGAAAAATCCATGGGCCTGCACCCTGTTTTTTCAAGGGCGCTCTCCTGTAGTCCTGGATGAATTCTGCACATCATGTCATCTTTAACAACACCAATGCACATCTTTCCGTTTACCATAAAGCAAACTCCACCAAACATAAACTTCTCTTCAACCTTTGGTACATTAACCAAAGCTTCTCGTATTCTGTCTGCTAATTTTTCGTTGTATGCCATAAAGCTAATTTAGCTTTTTTCAGCTATTCATTCAACGGCAATACAAATATGACTGCTCACACAGCTTCGTACGGAGGCCTGTTCAACAGCATCCAGTACATGCCCAGGCCGGCAACAGCCTTGGTAAATTCTTCAAATTCTACAGGCTTTACTATGTAGCTGTTAGCTCCCAACTTGTAACACTTTTCAATGTCAGGATCTTCAGCCGAAGATGTTAGCATAACTATAGGAATTGCCTTTGTCGTTTCATCCGTCTTTAATTTCTCCAACACCTCCATACCATTTACCTTAGGCATTTTAAGGTCGAGCAAAATAACCTTGGGTGTAATTTGAATATTGCGCCCGGCGTAGTTACCCGTTCCATAAATAAAGTCAAGGGCCTCTGCACCATCATGAAGGTGAATAAGCTTATTGGCAATGTTCTGTTTCTTTAATGCTCTCATCGTAAGAGCTGCATCATCCGGATTATCTTCAACCAGCATAATTTCTACTACTTCGTCGTTGTTCATCATTTGTATTGGGTTTTAAAATTTAGTTACTGTTCCGTAAACTGAAATAAAATGCGGCTCCCTTATCAGGCTCTGCTTCGGCCCATATTCTGCCACCATGGCGGGTTACTATTCTTTTAACCAGTGCCAGCCCTATACCGGTACCTTCAAACTCGGCATTACTGTGTAAGCGTTGAAATACTCCGAAAAGCTTATCGTAATATTTCATGTCAAAACCTACTCCGTTATCTTTTACGCAGTAAATAAGTTCACCATTTTTTTCAGTTGAGCTTACTTCAATTACCGGGTTTTCTTTTTTACCGGAATACTTAACAGCATTCGATACTAAATTAGAAAGCACCTGGCTCATTAAACCACGGTCGGCCACAGCCGGTAATAAAGGGCTTACGACCATATTAACCTTTTCAGAAGGTGTGGTACTGTTTATTTCGTTCCAGGCATTTCGTGCCAGGTCGGTCATATTCACCTTTGTCAGTTGCAGTTCTTTTTTGCCCATGCGCGAAAATGTCAGCAGGTCATCAATAAGCTGCCCCATCCGTTCGGTGTTACGCATTACCGAATTCATCATGCGTTGCGCCTCTGCATCAAGATTGGCAAGATGGTCTTCGAGCAGAATTTTTGTATACCCGTGTATAGCACGCAAGGGTGCGCGAAGGTCATGCGAAACAGAATAACTGAACGACTCCAGTTCTTTATTGGCCAGTTCAAGCTGTGCTTCAGTATCCTTACGCATTTTAAAAAGCAGGTTAACACCTACATTCTGCGATGCCAGGTGCAGTGCCTCCATTTCCATTACAATATCTATCGCCAGTTGGCTGTCCTTAGTATATAGAGGAATGAATTTGAAATATCCTTTCTTCTGAATTACGTATATCAATACCAGATCGGTCGGTTCAATATCTTCTTTTTTAATACCCGGCAACTTATCCTCCTCCCATAGTTTAAGGCTGGCCAATTGCTTTTCCGCATACGTGCCATCAACCAGCGAGTCTACAAAATCGTTTATGCCTTTTATCGATTGAGGTATCAGCACTTCGTCGGGCACATGTGCAAACAATTTAAGTATTGGCAAATTCATTTCACGCGAATCTTTAAGGCTTTGCCTGGCCACCTCTTCAATGTGGTTCTTTTGAATGAACTTTAAAAAGTCGATCAGTTTTTCCATGGGGTTGAGGGTTTTATATTTTTATTCCAATTACTAATATGTCATCGGTTTGTTCTTCACTACCTTGCCATTTTTTCAATGCATCTTGTAATCGTTGTCCGGCTCCGCTAAAATCGCCTTTACAGATGTCTAACAGCATTTCTTTAAAATGCGCCGATCCTAATTTTTTGCCCTGCTCGCCACCAAACTGATCCTGGAATCCGTCGGAGAATAAAAATATCATATCGTCTTTTCTCATGGGAACATGCTTGGCATCGAATTGTTTTGCCGCCTCGCCGCTGCCAATACTATACTTATCAGTAACTATTTGTTGCAGCACTCCATCACGCACCAAAAATACGGACCTGTTGGCACCCGATATGGTAAGCATCATTTCCCTCCTGTTAATTTCACAAATGGAAATGTCCATACCATCATTGATCATTTTGCCACTTTTTTTATGGCTAAGCTTACGGTGCAGGTCTTCATCGAGAAACTTTACTATATCGGGTGGAGAAGATATTTTATGCACGCCGACAGCGGAATGTAAAATATTCATGCCCATAATGGTAAGCAGCGCACCCGGTACACCATGCCCGGTACAATCAACCGCAGCAACAAGTGTACGTTCACCAACATTTCGCACCCAATAAAAATCGCCCGATAAGGTGTGCTTCGGCAACAGCATTACAAATGACTCGGGAAAATGTTCATTAATGTCCACTATCTGCTGCATTAAAGCTTCCTGCACACTGCGCGCATAGTTAATGCTATCGGTAATATCTTTATTTTTTTGTGCAATTATTTCATAAGCACTGTTAAGCTTGGTGTTCAGATTCCTTATAACCTGGTTTTCAGCTATCAGGTCTTTTTTATTCAGCGCATTTTCAATTATACTGGGAAGCCTTATCAGGTTATTTTTCAATACATAATCTTCAGCACCGCTTTTTATACACTTTACAGCAAACTCTTCCGACACAGAACCGGTAACCAGTATAAAAGGTATGTGTGCACATTTTTCTTTCACAATATGAAGCGCCGAAAGCGAGTCGAACTGCGGCAAGGAATGGTCAGATAAAATAATATCGGGGTTGAAATCGTGCAGCGAGTTTGTAAAACTTGTGCGGTCCTCAACACGGTGTGCCACAAATTTAATGTGATCGTTCCGTAGTGCTCTTTCAATGAACTCAGCATCTTCTGCTGTATCCTCAAGCATCAGTATTCGTAATTCCTTAGCCATCATTCAAGTTATTATACCCTTTATGGGGGTAGGTTATAAAACTTGTTTACATTTCCTCTATTCTCAAATGTACATATCGGTTTTAAAATAACGTTCAGCAATAATACCTAGGTACATTTACGTATTTACCACATAAAGGATACACAATAAATTAAAGTTCATTGCGTTATACTTAATATAAACTACGTTAACGCATGCAGCAAAGTGACCTAACTTTTAATTTCAATCAACATGGGTCACAAAACAAACGGAGGCTGGGACGATGTTACCAGCGTAGGCCGCAACGAAATTGTGTTTGAAGGGCGGCACAAAGCATACGGCGCTTTTTACATTCGTAAACGTTACAATTTTGCTTTACTCATCAGTTTATTCATCAGCCTTTCGGCAGGGGTTATTATTTCGGGCATACCTATTGTAATGCATTTGTTGGCCAAACCTGTAGTTTCCGATGCTACCGTTACAACCGATATTGATCACCATACCATTTACATTCAACCTCCGCATATTATTAAGCCAACCATTCAGCACCCGGTTGCAACCAGGCCAACAACACCTAAGCCACCCACCAACAATAACTCAGCACCTGTTGTAGTAACTACTGCACCTACGCACGATTCAGACAGAACCACACCGCGTATAGATAACCCTACTACCGGACCTGTAACAACAACTACTGCCGACGGCCCTACCGGACCACCCAATGTGCCTTTTGTACCAAATACAGGGCCCGGGCTTCCCTCAACTGATAAACCCGTTATTGGCCCCGATGTTATGCCAAAGTTCCCCGGCGATATTGGTACTTTTATGGCTAACCATGCTGATTATCCGGTTTATATACGAGAAGTTGGAATTGAAGGTACCGTATACGCAACCTTTGTGGTAGAGCGCGACGGAACAGTGAGCGATGTAAAAGTATTGCGTGGTGTTGCCGGTGCCGACAAGCTTAGTGAAAACACTATTTCAGCTATAAAAAATATGCCCAAGTGGACACCCGGACAACTGAAAGGACAACCTGTGCGCGTGCAATATGTATTGCCGGTTCATTTTTTATTAAAGTAAATTGAAAGGGGCGCCAGCCCCTACTCCAGGCCTGAACCTGAACTTCAGGCTTACCGGGGGATAGCTTATGTGAGGTTAGCTATCCCCCTTTTTTGGGCACCAGAGGTGCATCAGCTCTATAATAGTTGCTTGATCTTGTGTTAAGGAACTTGCTATAAAAGGCGAACCGGGTGGGAAGATAGCTCCTCCGCGACCCGGTTCTTTTGTCTTTCCCACCACTCAGAGAAAGACGATGCAATTATACGACTCTTTTGAATTCAAACCAAAAAAAAATGATAATAATCATTATTCTTATCAGGAAACTTATTGCTACTCTGTTATTTCGGTGATATTTGTATTACTATAAATAAAATCTATGACAAAAATCAACTTATTAATTGTATTTATCTGCTCAGCCTTACTCTGCAATGCACAGACGGGAAAAACACATAGCAAACCAGCAAAATCAGATCTGGCAAAGAAAAACATATTGGGAAATGTAAATACCATTAAAACATACCTGTATCCGGCCAAAGGCGATTCGGCCAACCCTACCAAAGGCGAGCTGCACTCGGTAATGTACGTAGTATATAATAAGCAGGGAAATGTGGTAGAAAGCGTTCAATATGATGACAAGAACACGGTAAAAAGCACCTCCATACACAAGTACGATAAAAAAGGGAACGACATTAGCGATAGTACTATAACCGAGAAAGGAATACTGATATCGAGGGAGTTGAAAAAGTATAATGCAAATAATCAATTACTAGCCACCTATTATTACGATAAGGATGATTCTCTATACAATGTTATTTCATTGAAATACGACAAAAAAGGAAATGCTATAGAGCAAAAAGACTCCATGAAAGGAAGCAACGATATTGTTACCCGCAAATACGAATATGATGCAGCCGGAAACGCTATATTAGAAGTAAGTGCTCAAAAAGGAGTTGAGTTTGGCCGTGTACAGAAAATATACAACGCCAAAGGCCAGATGATAGAAACCATTGATAAAGAAGGGCAGAAAGGATACTGCACTTATAACAAAACCGGCGACCAGCTCGATATATATGGCATTGGTAAAGATGGAAAGAAGGTTGAAATAAATTCGTTTGCCTATAGTGGGTTCGATATAAAAGGCAACTGGACCACGGCTGTTATTTACGAGCATGGCAAGCCTGCACAAATAGGTGTACGCGAAATAAAATACTTTGAGCCACCTAAGCCTAAGAAGTAAAACAACAATATTCATTTGGGCGTTCCCCTGCGGGTCGGGCTATACGCTGCAAGTCCTCGCTGCACTGTGGGCTTTACGCTACAACGCGAAGCCTCACGAGTTCAAAAGCTAATAAACGCTTTACGAGTAATCCCTAACGCAAACTACACCTGGTGTCATGCTGAGCCTGTCGAAGCATCTACTCCTATTTTGAAATAGGCAAAAGGTGGGCGCGGGCTAGCTGCAATAGATGCGAGTTTAGGAAACTCAGGCAAGCAGGGAGCAAAAGGCGCCCCGCAAAGTTTCCTAAATCAGTAAAACGACCATATTTGTATATTAAAACATATAGCATGGCAACTATTGTAAACAAAACATCAGCGCAACACTATACCTGGGGCAATAACTGCCTAAGCTGGGTACTGGCCGATACGCCTGGACTTTCAGTTAAGCAGGAAAGCATGCCTGCAGGTACTAAAGAAGCCCTTCACTTTCACAACCATGCACAACAGTTCTTTTTTATACTTAAGGGTATAGCCACTTTTTATGCTAATGGTAAAAAGAACACGGTTGGAGCTAATGAAGGTATTTTAATTGAGCCCAACACACAGCATTATATTGCAAATGAAACTGCCACCGAGCTTGAGTTTTTGGTTATATCGCAACCTTCTACAAATGAGGATCGGCAGAATGTATAGATAGGTTTCGAAAATTCGGAAACTTTAACTAATAATTAACTTTTGGGCGTTCCCCTGCGGGTCGGGCTATTCATTCCAAGTCCTCGCCTCCTGAGGTCGGCTGTGGGCTTTCCATTACTATCCCTAACGCAAAACACAATTATGCCCAATATTTATTCCTAATTCGTAATTTTTAATTCGTAATTAAACGACTTACTCCTCATACTGCCACACTGTCATCTCTGACTCGCGGTTAAAACGCTTCTTGGTCGACTCCAGCCTACGGCTGTCTTTGCCATAGGTATCTATTTTTTTCCACTCGGTATTTGTTTCAATAGTCATTTTTATATCATCCTCGTTAGGGTAATATTCTGTTACAACAATTGATTCAGGCTTATCGCTGCACGAATTATATTGTTCATTCCTGGTGCAACGCCTGTGCGAGTTATATACACTTACCTGCTTGGTGTTTTTGCTGTATTGCCCTCCGCCTTTTTCTTCTGAATAAATAGGGTTACCTGCAGCATCATATTTGTATATGGTTATCATCATCGATTTCGACCAATACATGTTACCCTCTTCAGCTGTAGTTTGTGTATCACTTACTATCCTTCTGTTAATATATTGCAGTTTGTCAATAACCTTTGTAGTAAATGGCGTACCCTCTTTCATGCTTGTGGTAATTTTAGAAACCTGGTTGCCATATGTATCGAAGGTGGTAACTGTTTTATCATTATCAGGGCAGGTGCCGGCCGCCTCATCTCCAAACTCTTCTTCTGTTTTTACATAGCTTGAATCAGTATTATATACATCACTTTCCGATTTAGTAAGTTTACCACCCTCATATTTCTTCATACTTATCTGCCTTTTCTGTGCATCAAAAACAAACTTAGTATCTACCGTATCTGTATCTGCCCTACCTCCAATATCCTTCGTTTCTATTTCATTTCCTGCATTATCGTAAGTATGTATTGTTGACGAAAGCTGGCCATAGTTATAATTAGTTTCCTTTACAACCCTCCCTTTGCTATCGTATGTATATGTTTCTATAGTAGTATCACTCGCATCTACTTTAAGCTCCCAAATTTCATTATGGGCCGTATCGTACTTAGAATAGGTATACTCTTTAGTATATTTTCTATCAGCCAGCATCTCTGCATCTTCTGCCGACCATTCACTTGAAATAACAAGCGAGGAGTCTTTAATTTTATTACCCTTTGAATCATATGCGCATATATGGTCGCTTTCTATATACCTTGGTTTTTTTGCTGAGTCGTATGTATATGCAATTTCCCTTATTACATTCTTTTTATCATCGTATTTATAAACACTGCTATCCTTAGCGCCTGTCTTCATATAAAGGGTCTGGCTCATTGTTTGCTCACCCAAAGCATTAAATGTATGTACATGCTTTTCGGCAAGTTCCTTGTTTTTCATGCTACTATCCTTAGCATAATAATGCAATTCCGTAATCGATTTAAATTTCACGTTAGGGTGCCCAAATACATCAAAAAGGAACTCGCCACAGTCCTCGCAAAATGGCACGTGGAATAAACTGGCAACGCTATCTTTTTTTGCGTTATTTATTATTATGTGATCATTCGCCTGCGCTGCCGCCTGCATGCACAGCAATAGTGCTACAACATTTAAACTCAGGTATTTGCTCATCGTTTGTTTTTTCATGTACTAAAGATAAAAACTAATTCGATAGTTTTATTTGATACTGAGTATTTGGCGGTTTTTATTGAGTAGTTAACATTGCAGTACTATTACTTGGGGCGGCTCTTGCTCCCTGCTTGCCTGAGCTTCCTAAACTCGCATCATTGGCAGCTAACCCGCGTCCACCTTTTACCTAGTTCTGTATTTGCGTTAGGGATTGCAGTGGAAACCCCACAGCCGACCCTAGGAGGCGAGAAGTTGTAACGTAAAGCCCGACCCGTAGGGGAACGCCCAAGCCTTTGCCCTTAACACTAAATTTATCCCGCTCAAAACCATCAAGTTGCAGGATCACCAACTTATGAATATGTAATATATGAAACTACTTTCATATATTTGTAAAACATATTTCATAAGTAATGACCGACACCATATCAAAACTAGGCTTTTTAGCAGGTGCCACAAGGTTCCGCCGGATAGGCGAAAAACTGCAATCGGATGGCGATAAGCTATACAACGACCTGAATATTGATTTTAAAGCAAGTTGGTTTGCCACCTATTATACCTTACTGCAGGCCGACAAACCCCAAACCATGCAGGATATTTCGGCGGCTATTGGCTTTACCCATATTACAGTTAAGAACATAGTGCGCGAACTGCAGGAACATGGCCTGGTAAAAATTACGGCTAACCCCGGCGATGCACGGTCGAAGCATGTGGTGCTTACAACCAAAGGCAAAAACCTGTACAAACAACTGAGCCCGGTTTGGCAAAACATATCAAAGGCACTGGAGCAACTGATGACCACCGGCCACCCCGACGTAATAAACATTGTAAGCCGCATTGAAAGAGAAATAGAAAAGAAACCATTACCGGACAGAATACGTGATGTACAGACCTATAATGCTGTGCAGGTAGTAGATTACAAGCCCTCGCTCAAAAAATATTTTTACGAACTGGCCGGCACCTGGTTATCGGGTATGCTCGATGGCAAACTTGAAAAGGAAGATGTGTTCAGCCTTAAAAATCCTGATATAGCTTATTTGCAAAATGGTGGCTTTGTTTTTTTTGCGTTGTATAAAGGTAAGGTAATCGGTTGTGTAGCTCTCAAGCGGTTAGGGGAAAACTCATTTGAGTTCTGCAAACTATATATCAATCCTGAAGTACGCAAACTAGGCATTGCCACTAAACTTATTGAACGTTGCATAACCCGTTGTAAAGAAAACAATGCAACACAGCTTTGGCTGCAAACCACCAATGACTTGCAGGAAGCACATAAGCTTTACTACAAGCTTGGTTTTGCTGACAGCAAAGCACCTAAAGAAATGGATGTGCTGAAACGCACAGAAAAAATAATGTATTTAAACACCTTATAACATGAACACAACACAAGCCGTGCAATTACAAATTGTAGACTACAAGCCTGAACATCGCCAGCGATTTAAAGAAATAAACGAGCAGTGGATAACACGCAAGTACATAATGGAAGAAGAAGACATTAAAACCGTTGAGGATCCGGAAGGCTATGTGTTGAAAGGCGGGGGTAAAATTTACATTGCCTTGTGCGACGGATACGTAGTTGGCACCATTGCCTACCTGAACATGGGCAACAGTGTGTATGAAATGATAAAGCTGGCAGTAGATGAAAAGTACCGTGGCCTGAAGATCGGCAGGTTAATATGTGAACAAAGTATTGAAGGCATGAAACGGTTCGGTGCTAAAAAGATAATTCTGTTTTCTAACACACAGGGCTCAGCTGAAGCTATAAACCTGTATTACAAATTGGGTTTTGTAAAAGTACCACTGGGCAATTCAGAATTTCAACGGGCTGATATTAAAATGGAAATGAGCTTAGTGTAGAATATGGAAATAATAAATTGTACCCTTACTGATGTAGACTTTATGCTGGAGCTATACCGCAAAGCGGCAGAATACCAGAAAGCGAATGGTTACAACCAGTGGAAAGAGTTTGACCGCGACCTTATAATAAGGGAAATACATGAAAAGCGCCAGTGGAAAATTATGGTTGACGGACAAATAGCCTGCATTTTTATGGTTGCCTATAGCGACCCGATATTGTGGGGAGCAAGAGACAATGCCTACTCTATTTACCTGCACCGCATTACCACCAACCAATTATTTAAGGGCCGGAATATGATGCAGGCTATTATTAACTGGAGCAAAGAGCATTGCAAAGAAACCGGCCGCAACTATATACGCATGGATACCTGGGCCGATAACAAAAACCTGACCGATTACTATACCAAGTGTGGCTTTACAGTCCTTGATTATGTGAAGCTTGATAAAGACACCAAAGGATTGCCCATGCATTACTCTACATTGTCGCTGGTGCTGTTTGAGCTGGTGGCATAGAAAATAAAACAAATTAGTTCATCAGGCATGATATTAAACATATTCTGCTGTGCGTGTTGTCATCACAAAAAGCATACCTTGTACTGACATTTACAGTATAACTAAAACCCTATACAACATGAAAACAACAAAGAGTTCTACTGATAAGGCAGATGACACCAAGAAAACAGGCACTGAAGGATATCCTTTATATCCTCCCGGAGAGGATGTATACAATAAACTGAAAGAAGAGACAGATATTGACCCTGAAGAAGTGACCAAAACAAAGCCAAGAAACGAAACCGGCATTGAAGAAAAAAGGAACGAAAAAGGATTTAAGGATGATATGTCAGGCGGCGACCTTGATGTGCCCGGTTCAGAACTGGATGATGAACAGGAAAAAATAGGCAGCGAAGACGAGGAGAATAATTACTACAGCCTTGGTGGCGACGACCACAACGACCTTGACGAAGATAAAGGCGACGAGTAAGGAGAATAAATAGAAAGGAAAACAAAAGAGCCGTTTAGAATAAAACGGCTCCTTTTTTATATTACTTCAAGTGTACTCTCAGCGTTCAATTCGGTGCAACTTGCATTATGCTTATCAAGTGTCCAGGTATCAGTTACTGTTTCAAGCCAGTCATTACCCACTTTCCTATAAACCTGTGCGGTTAATCCAAAGGCATCGTTAAGGCCATGCTTCAATTCGCCAACAGTCATATGGGGCATAATGTCTACCTCTCCTTTTACATGTTTCACCCTGCATTCGCTTATTGCCTTTGAAGGATGTATAAGTATTTTTTCATGCGCTGCTTTATTAGATTCGTGCGGTGCTGCAAAAAAATGCAGTTGAAGGTTCGGAAACACCCGGGCAAAGTCCTGTTGTATTTCATTTATCCTTCGTTTATCGTGAATTGTAATTTTCATGGCTCTGGGTTTTTTAACTGTTAGTACTCCTTTTCTGCATATCAATATTACTCCTTTTGCATTGCAATGGGTATGATGGAAATCATACCCGTAATTGACGTTTTATGGCATTCGATGCTGACCACAAGTATGTAGCGGTGCAGAAGATTGTGGTGGAATAAATTGATTTACAGGCAGTAGCAAAAGCCGCATTACTTGCGGCTTTTCTTTTGTATATTTGGGTATAAGAAAATCCACGATGATAAAAAAAATTACGAAATATTTCATTTTACTATTTGCAACCAGCTTAGCTCCATTTGCAAATGCGCAAAACACTAAGCATACTACAGCAATAAACTGTACTGCCGATTCTGCAATATTTAGTTATACCGGAGCACCCCAATCATTTACAGTTCCGGCCAAGGTAACTTCAATTACTATTAAAGCATGGGGTGCCGGTGGTGGCAGTGGTGGAAATGATACATACCAGGGCGGTACAGGCGGCGGCGGCGCATTTTCCTCAAGTACGCTTAGTGTAACTCCGGGAGAAATACTCAATCTGATTATTGGTGCGGGGGGTTCAGGTGGTGGTGGTTTCTATAATGATACTGGAGGAGTTGGAGGGTATGGTGATGGGAATGGTGGCAAAGGCGGCCGTTCAGGAAGTATGGGGGCATCAGGTTCAGGAGGAGGTGGCGGTGGCGCAACAGCCATATTACATAGCGGATCATTTATATTAGTTGCTGCCGGTGGCGGTGGTGGTGGCGGCGGTGGCCATAATGTTGCCGGTGGCTCCGGTGGCGGTGGCGGAAATAATGGCGGGCAAGACAGTACAACCTCGTTATTCACCACTTATAAAAGTGGTGCAGGCGGTATTGCCGGGGCTAGTTCAGATTCTGTAGGATTGGCAGGTGATACATCAGCGTCTGATGGCGGCGGTGGCGGCGGTGGTGGTGGTGGTTATAATGGTGGTAGTGGTGGAGGCATTATTCCTTCCGGCGATTGCGGTGCAGGTGGCGGTGCAGGTGGCAATAGCCTTGGAAGTATTATTATAAATGGGAACGGGCAAACGTATGGCGATAGTACATATTCAGGTTTACCTGCAGGAATTGCAAAAGGTGGAAAACTTAACTCCGGTAATAATGGTGGCAACCCGGGAGGGAATGGTTATGTTATTATATCCTATAATTTACCATCGAATGGTTTCGACCTGGCAGGCAACTTAAATGTATGTATCGACACCCCTTCATTTTCAAATGCATCGATACAAGCTTGTATATTTAATAACCGTTGCATGCCTGTTAACGGCACCTTGAAATTAATTCTCGATACTGCATTCCATATTACCAGCACAATATCTGACAGTGCTGCGCATGTGAACGGAGACACCTTAACATGGAACTACGACAGCCTTTCGGATATTGGTAGAACACATTGTGTTTCGTTAAGTGGAAATGTAAGTAACATACCTACAGGCGACAGTGCTTTTGTTACCATGTTCATTACACCTACGCTTGGCGATTCTGTTCCTGCAAACAACAGTGTTACTTATTGGGTAAAACCTACCGAGTATAAATGCCAGGGCTTACCATTCGACCCGAATGAAAAGAGTGTGTTCCCACAAGGAGATATTTCGGTAACTACATTACTTAACTACACTATTCACTTTCAGAATACAGGCAACGCACCGGCACATAATGTAGTGGTAGTTGATACACTTAGTGCATTTGTTGACCCTACCACGCTAAAGGTAACATCGAGCAGTGCTGAAGTTAATACTACTATCAACTCAGGTAATATCGTGAAGTTCACATTCAATAATATTAATTTACCTGACACAGCTACGAGTAAAACACTGAGCATAGGCATTGTAAAGTATACCATATTGCCACTTAGTAGCGATATTGCAGGTACACAAATAAAGAACCATGCTGGCATTTATTTTGATGCTAACCCTGAAATAATAACCAACACTACAGTAAACACAATTCCGGGCGCACCATTGTTTGTACAAAACATTGCTACCGCGTTGAATATTGCTGCATTCCCTAATCCGTTTACAACTACCACAAGTATTGTATTCAATACCGGTGGATTGCATTATTTAGAAGTAGATGACGTTACCGGTCGCAAACTGGAAAGTATGGAATGCACTGGTAAACAATATGAGCTTAGCCGTAAGAATTTAGCTAGCGGTGTTTACTTTATAAAGGCATTTGATGCTGAACATAAGTATGTTACCGTGCAGAAGATAGTGGTGGAATAACAATACTATAATCGCGTATATTTTCTACATTTGGTTCTGACCATTTATAATGAAAAGCAGAACAAAGGAAATATTCATAATTATCAGTGCTGTTGTTGTAATATGCAGTGCGGTGTTGTTGTTCCTGAAAAGTGGCATATATAATAGCTACAAAGCAAAAGAACTATACAAGCAAGCCAAAAAACTATCTGATCAAGGGCAGTATCGCCTTAGTATTATATATTACAACCAATCTATTGAGCTAGATTCCAGCAATGCGGAAGCATATTATAACCGGGGCGTAGCGTATTCAAGAACAGGCAGGAGCATGAAAGCTATTGCCGATTTTAAGAAAGACCTGAAGCTGAATCCCGAAGATTATTACGCTGATAATTATATAGGCTTTGTGTGGCACAACCTGGGTAACGATAGTATTGCGCTTAAGGAATACGATAAAGCACTGGCATTACATCCTGATTTTTTAAACGCGCTTCTAAATAAAGGCGTTGCGCTATCAGATATGGGAAAGGACAGTCTTGCCACACCCGAGTTCCGAAAAGCACTGGAACAAGATGCAACTGATGCTGACGACTATTATGACCTTGGCAGCGCACATGCACGGCTAGGAGAATACGGTGAGGCCATTGACAAGTTCAACATAAGCATATCAATGAACAGTAATGATGCACATGCCTATAATTACAGAGGATATGTGCTAAGTGAGGAAGGTAAAGATAGTGTTGCCATACTCGATTTCAATAGGGCAATTTCAATTGAACCTGATTTTGAAAATGCTTACTTCAACAGAGGCATATCACTTTGCAACCTTGGTAAACTGGAACAAGCAATAACAGATTTTAACAGAGTGATAGAACTGACTCCGAAAAATGCCCATGCCTACAATTACCGTGGATATGTATTACAGAAACAGGACAAAGACAGCCTTGCTATACTTGATTTTAACAAGTCAATTGAGCTTGATTCGAACAACTCGAACACCTATTTTAACCGAGCGGTTTCATATACCAATTTATGGGACCTTGATAATGCAATCGATGATTTCTGTACATCACTAGACCGGGACTCAACCGATGAGCATACATACAATTACCTGGGCTATACCCTAAGGCTTTATGGAGACAATAAAGATGCCTTAGCTTATTTTGATGCAGCTATCTATTACGATTCTACTTTTTCGAATGCATATTACAACAGGGCAATCAGCCTGATAGAGATGGGCAGAACAAAAGCAGCCATCGACGACCTAACCAAGGCTATTGAACTGGACCCAACAGATGCTGATTCATTTTACCAGAGGGGAATGCTGGAATTCAAGAACCATAATTTAGAAGATGCCTGTGCAGATATGGAAGATGCTGCCGACCTTGGCAACAGCAATGCAATTAAATTCCGTGAAAAGCATTGCGAATAACTAAACTCGCACCCCTATTACAAGCACATCGTCTACCTGTTCAAGATCGCCTTTCCATTCTTCAAATGTTAATTCAAGAATAGCTTTTTGCTCACTCATGTGTCGTTGTGAGTTGGCTATAAGTATTTCCTGCAGGGCTTTGTACTTAAACTTTTTGCCCTTAGGGCCGCCAAACTGATCGGCATAGCCATCGGTGAACATATATATTACATCACCCTTGCGCAGATTTATGGTATGAACCGTAAATGATTTCTGTTCGCCATGTTGTATACCTACCGGCATTTTATCAGGGTGTATCTCTATCAGTTCATTGCCTCTCACAATCCAAACAGGGTTATTAGCACAGCTGGTTTGTAATACGTTATTCTTAAAATCTATCATGGCCAGTGCGCAATCCATGCCATCTTTACCACTATCGGCCCCATCGGGGTTAAGTGCCTTAATAATGCTTGTTCGTATATCGTTCAGTACAAAATCGGGCCTAATTATTTTGCGCTCAATTATAGCTTCGTTCAGCATAGTAATGTTCAGCAAACTCATAAATGCACCCGGCACACCATGGCCGGTACAATCGCAACAGGCAATGTAAAAAGCTTCGCCCCAGCCCTCGCCCACCTGCGGTGGCGATGCATAGGCCCAATAAAAATCTCCCGACACAATATCGCGTGGCTTGAACAAAATGAAATATTCTTTCAGCTGCTTACCAATATATTCATCGGTTGTAAGCAATGCCCTTTGTATGCGCGATGCATATTTAATACTATCGGTAATATCCTTATTCTTTTCTTCTACAATGGCTTTCTGGTGTTCTATTAATACATTTTGCTTTTCAACCATGCTCTTTTGTTGCTCTACCTCTTCTTTCTGCTTACTTATAATAATTGTTTTGCGCCTGTTCTGTTGTAAGCTACGCGTAATAAACAATGCAAAAAACACAACCAGTAAAAGAAACCCGCTGATAAAATAAATGGTTATTTGCTGCTTGCGCGATTGTTCTTTCTGAATAATATCTTTCTTATCCTGCTCAGCTTTTTCAGCATCCTGTTTCCTGTCGAATGCATAGTTCATTTCGGCCTGCACTGTTTTCTTAGTGTTCTCATCGCTGGTAAGGCTATCGTGCCATGTTACCGAAAGCTTATAATTGGTTAGGGCGGCCTTAAAATCGCCAAGGCCACTATCAGCCCGCGACAAACACTCATACCCTGCTTCAATATAATCCTTACTGCCTGTTTGCCCTGAAAGTGTTACAACCGTATCGGCATATAATTTGCCCTTGGCATATTGCTTTGTTGCATTACATATTTGAGCCATGTGTATATAAACCGGTTCTATGCCGCGCTTATACCCTATTTGTTTCATCAATGCCCTTGCCTTCAAGGTATAATCCATGGCTTCGGCAAACTTTGCTTCATCAATACATATTTCGGCAAGGTTATCAAGCACTATTGCAACACCTTCCTGATCGCCTATTTTTTCCTCGAGCTGTTGTGCCAGTTTAAAATAAGCTATGGCTGTGTCGTATTGCTTCAGTTTTACATTAATTCCACCCAGGTTATTGTAACATGCCGATGTATTATTCTGCTGCCTGAACCGTAGCGCAATTTTAAGCGCTTGCTTTTCATTTTTTAAGGCTTCAACGTAGTTGTTTTGTTCAGAGTACACATTGCCAAGGTTTATAAATGAGGTTGACATTCCAGTAGAATCATGAATTTCCTGTCTTAACTTAAGTCCTGTAAAATCTGCCTGCAAGGCTTCAGGCAAGTTTGCCTGCCTGAAATACACAAGCCCTATACGCGTGTAGAAAATTGCCATTTGAAACGTGTCTTTTAATTGCGCTTCAATGTTTAAGCCCAATTGATAGTTGCGCAAGGCATCGGCATATTTCAGCTTTGCGTAATTGGCAACAGCAATACGCATAAGTGCATTGGCCTGCCCAGGTTTGTAATAAAGCTTATTGGCAAGGTCAAGTGCATCAATGCCATACTGCAATGACTTGTCCTTATCGCCTGCCTTATACACTTTTTCGCTAAGCAGGTTAAGTGCCTTTACTTTATTAGTATCGCTTTTTGCAATAGCAACAACTTTGGTAAGCGAATCAATTACATGCGATGGCTTTGGCTGGGCAAAAACCATTGAGCAGGTAATAAATAATAGTAAATAAGTAAGCGCATATTTTTTCTGCATGGAGATACTGAATCCTCTGATTAGCAGAATAAAAATACTAAATTATTCCTTTATAAGCTTACCGCTTGAAACCAAGCTACCATCGGTATTAGTAATGCGATACAAGTAAACACCTGTTGCTTGACTGCTCAGATCAATTACGAATTGAGAATTACGAATTACAGTTTGATAATATATTTTCTCACCAAGCATGTTGTATACTTCTACTTGCTCCTTATCTCTTATTCCTTGTTCCTCAATGGTGAACACACCATTGCTTGGATTTGGATATACCGTAATTGTTCTATTCACTGTCAACTCATTTATACTTAATGGCCCACTAAATTGCTCTAGGTAACTTGCTTCATTACTATCACTAGGAGCTCCACAGCTACCTGCCAGAAACCGCCCGCCTGCAAAAAGTCCCCCTTTATAACCTGCCACGGCATAAATCATTATGGGATGCGGCCCTGCTGTTAGGCATGGAAAATATGTATTTATTCCGTTACCAAGTTGCCCACCAGATGATCCAATTAGTGAACCCGCCTCAATTAAATATCCTTTATATGTAAACAGGGTGCCGAGGTTGTCACCACCAGCGTTATTTACAACACTTCCCCAGGTTGTATCGTTCCACACTACTAATGTTGCATAAGCATTTGTATACAATTTATCACTATCAACGGCAAAAGTACTGGGGCTTCCCGGGTTCCCGAACGCGCTACAAGTTGGTAAAGAATCCCAAATAGTGTCGTTCCATCTGGCTATATATTTTGCTTTAATATTTCCAGCCGTAGAAAAACCACCTGCCACGTAAAGTTTTTTATGATACACACATAATCCGGTACCCTCACTATATGCGCCATTCAAACCTCCGTCAACTGAATCCCAGTTCGTACCATTCCATCTGGCTATATTATTTGTCCGAAATCCACCTGCTGAATCAAAATCACCCGTAGCGTACAGTTTATTATTAAAAACGGTTAGTGAAACAACACCATTATGGTTATAAAATGTAGAAATTCCTGTTACGCCTTTTCCTAAAGCTGACCATGTGCTTCCATTCCACATGGCTATATTATTAGCAGGCACTCCTCCTGCTGAAGTAAAATCTCCACCCACTATTATATTGCCATTGTACTCTGTTATAGCATAAACCGGTCCTGATAATCCACTTCCCAAAGCTAAATACGCACTTCCGTTCCAGGTAGTGAGATGATTAACTGTAACACCACCAGCTGAAGTAAAATCACCACCTATGTAAAGCAAACCATTGGCACTATCCATAGCATTAACATAACCACTTACACCTGTGCCAACAGGCTGCCAATCCTGACCAAATGATATATAACAGGCCAGCAAAAGTGAAAATGTAATTAGTTGTTTTTTCATAAAAGTGGTTTTTATTGTTTAATTAGTTTTCCGCTTGAAACCAGGCTACCATCGGTATTTGTAATACGATACAGGTAAACACCTGTGGGTTGACTGCTTAGATCAATAGAGTATTGAGTAGTTAGTATCGGGTATTGCGATAATACTTTTTCGCCAAGCATGTTGTACACTTCTACTTGCTCCTTATCGCTTATTCCTTGCTCCTCAAAAGAAAACTTCCCCTTGGAAGGGTTAGGATAAACCGTAATTGTTTTTGTTTTTTTTACTTCGTTTATACCAACTATGCCCGAAAACATTGCAAGGCCGCTGGCCTGGTTACCATATGCTGCATTAAATGTTCCACCTACATAAACCCTGCCACTGTAACCTGCTAAAGCGAATATATCAGGCATAGGGTTTATGGCCTGGCAACGGCAGAATGGATTCATGCAGTAACCAAAACTACTTCCCACAGTTTGCCATGTTGTATCATTATAATAATAAACGCTTGTAGTACCAGCTATTATAAAACCGTTATAAATACACATTGAGGTATTATCGTACCCGCCGATATTCCAATTCAAATTAGTTCCATTCCATGATGCAAAGTCCCCATACTTATTTGCCGAATCACTAAATCCCCCGGTAATATAAAGTAATCCCTTGCTTGCACTTAAAACTTGTATGCCAAGACCATTACATATATTTGAATAGTTATTGCTATCATAAATACCCTTGATAGAGTCCCATACAGTTCCGTTCCATTCACTAAGTTTAGGAGCACCTGGGCTATTTGCAACTCCACCTACATATAAATTATTGTTGTAAACAGCCATAGTATTTATAGTATATGATATGCCTTTGCCTACAGCTGACCATGAGGTACCATTCCATTGGGCAATATGCAAAACGGGAACACCTCCCGCTGAATCGAAATTGCCTGCCACATAAAGGTTATTATTATAAACTGACAATGCACTAACACCTGGATATAATGTTCCTGTTAATCCCGATCCTAATGCAGACCATGAGCTTCCATTCCACATGGCTATATTATTAACCGGTACTCCTCCTGCAGAATCAAAACTACCTGCTGCTATTATATTACCATTATATTCAATTATAGCTTGAACCCTTACATAAGATCCTGCAGGTCCTGTCAATCCAGTTCCCAAGGCTGAATAATTACTCCCATTCCATGCGGTAATGTTGTTAACCATAATACCACCAGCTGAATCAATTGCACCACCTATATAAAGCAAACCATTGGCACTATCCAAAGCATTAACAACACCTTGAAAACCTGTACCCACGGGTACCCAACTTTGGCCAAATGATATGCAACAGATCAGGAAAAGAGAAAATGCAATTATTAGTTTCTTCATAAAAGTGGTTTTATTCTTTAATTAGCTTACCTGTTGAAATCACACTACCATCGGTATTTGTAATACGATACAGGTAAACACCAGAAGGTTGGCCGCTGAGATCAATAGAGTATTGAGAAGTTACTAATGAGTATTGAGAAAATATTTTTTCGCCAAGCATATTGTACACCTCAACACCCTTATTCATTCCTAATTCGTAATTCTTAATTTTTAATTGAAACAAGCCATTGCTTGGGTTTGGATAAACAGTAATTGTATTTGTTTCTTTTACTTCGCTAATACCTACTATACCTGAAAACATTTCGAGGTAACTGGCCTGGTTACCATAAACCGTTTGAAATGCGCCACCGGCGTATAGCTTTCCATTATACCCTGCTATAGTGTACACCACCGGAACAGGTTCAAGACCGCCACAAATATTACAGGATGCATTGTAGCAATATCCTATACCATTCCCCACAGATTTCCATGCGGTATCATTATAATAAATAATATCAGTACTCCCCCCTATTATTTCATCCCGATAAACACACAATGAATTAAAATCAGTGCCATAATAACTTGAAGAAGGAAAACCACCATTGCCGGTATTCCAATTCAAACTGGTTCCGTTCCATGAGGCAAAACTTCCTTGCTGTTTTGCCGAATCGGTAAATAACCCGGTAATATATAGCTGTCCATTACCTGTCGATAACACATTTATGCCATTGCTTTGGCAAGCACTCTGGTATGCAGCATATAATCCCTTAATAGAGTCCCATACCGCTCCGTTCCATTTACTAAGTGCGGCATAGTATTTATTCGAATCACCTGCACCCCACCCTCCTATATATAAATTATTATTGTAAACAGCCATAGTATTTATTACATATGATATGCCTGCACCTACAGCTGACCATGAGCTTCCATTCCATTGGGCAATATGCAAAGCAGGAGCACCTCCTGCTGAATCAAAACTGCCTGCAGCGTATAGATTATCATTAAAAACAGCCAATGAACTAACACTTGTATACGATCCTGTTACACCTATCCCCAAAGTCGACCACGAGATTCCATTCCACATTGCTATATTATTGACAGGCACTCCTCCGGCGGAAGTAAAACGTCCTGCTACTATTATCTTCCCATTATATTCTGTTATGGCATTAACTATAGGGTTAGTTCCTCCTGTTATCCCACTCCCCAAAGCTGAATAAGTACTTCCATTCCATGCCGTTATATGATTAACAACCATACCACCCGCAGTATCAAACCTGCCACCAATGTAGAGCAAGCTATTGGCGCTATCCATAGCATTTACATAATTTGATACACCTACACCAACCGGCACCCAATTTTGGCCAAACGATACATAACAGGCCAACAAAAGAGAAAATGTAATTAGTTGTTTTTTCATAAAGTGGTTTTATTCTTTAATTAGCTTACCTGTTGAAACCAAACTGCCATCCATATTTGTAATGCGATACAAGTATACACCTGATGCTTGGCTGCTTAAATCAATTACGAATTGAGAATTACTAATTATGGGCTCATAATATATTTTCTCACCAAGCATGTTGTACACTTCTACTTGTTCCTTATCCCTTATTCCTAGCTCCTTAATAGTGAACAGACCATTGCTAGGATTAGGGTAAACGGTAATTGTTTTTGTTTCTTTTATCTCATTGATGCCCACTATACCCGTATATTCTCCCAGGTCCCAACCCGGATTAGGATATGTATCAACGGAAAACCCGCTTCCACCGGCATACAAATGGCCATCGTAACCGGCTATAGTATATACCTCTATAGGCTCCATTGTTCCACCCAATGTTGCACAAGCTACACCACATGAAATTATTCCATCTCCGAGCGTGTCCCATCCATTACTGCCGTATGACAATATAACACGATCTACTCCTGCTCCGCCAACAATAAAATGTCCCTGGTAAGGAAACATTGCCCCAATGGCTTGCCCACCGTTATAAGACATACCGGTATCAATCTTCGTGCCATTCCATTCAGAAATACCTCCATCAACTGCAACACAAAGATGATTATTATATATAGTTAAAACTCTCACACCATAAGGCTTAGTGCTGTATTTCCAAGTGGGAATAGAATCCCAGGCAGTTCCATTCCAACTGGCCAGTTGATTAACACTGTCGGTACCGGCAGTTGTAAAATAACCACCGGCATAAAGAGTGTTGTTATACACAGCTAAGCTATTTACCTGAGAATTCACACCTGCACCAAGTGAATCCCATGAGGTTCCATTCCATTGAGCGATACTGTTCGCCGCAATTCCACCCGCAGTGGTAAAATATCCGGCAGCAATTAAATTACCATTATACACAGCCAATGCCTTAACAGTGTGCTGATATGCACCTCCTGTTATTCCTGCACCCAGTGCTGACCACGATGTACCATTCCACATGGCTATATTATTAACAGGTATTCCGTCGGCAGTTGTAAAATTACCACCTGCAATTATGTTGCCATTAAACTTGATTATAGCACACACCGTTCCCGATATTCCTCCACCTAATGCAGACCATGAACTTCCATTCCATGTAGCAATGTTATGTACTTGAATACCACCTGCCGTATCAAATGAACCGCCTACATAAAGCAATCCATTGATACTGTCCAGTGCATTTACACCATTATATGTGGCATCATATGAATTATTTGCGCTTAAACCGGAACCAACCGATATCCACTTTTGACCGAAAGCAAAACATGCGGTTAATATTAAACCTAAACTGATAATTTGTTTTTTCATAGTAGTGGTATTTATTGTTTTATAAGTTTACCCGTTGAAACTAAGCTACCATCCATATTTGTGATGCGGTATAGATAAACACCCGTTGGTTGGCTGCTGAGATCAATAGAGTATTGAGTATTAAGTACTGGGTATTGCGATAATACTTTTTCGCCAAGCATATTATATACCTCAACCATGTTCTTCATTCCTAATTCGTAATTCGTAATTTTTAATTGAAATACGCCATTGGAGGGGTTAGGATATACGGTAATTGTTTTTGTTTCCTGCATTTCGTTTATACCAACTATACCCGAAAACATTGCAAAACCATTGGCCAGGTTACCGTAAACTTGACTAAACGATCCACCAATGTATACCGTTCCTTTATAGCCTGCAATAGTATTCACAGCAGTATACGGCAAATCGGGTGGGCTGCAATAACAAATGTGCATTGTGCAAACCTTAATTCCGTTACCAACTTGTTGCCATAGCGTGTCATTATAAAAGAAAACACTACTATTACCACCTATTATAAAACCATTGTATACACACATTGAGTTAAAATCTTCACCATAAAAATTATTTGTTGGATTAAAATAAGCACTGCTGATATTCCAATTCAAACCGGTTCCGTTCCATGAGGCAAAATTCGAATGTTTCTTTGCAGAGTCAGTGAATCCACCTGCGATATAAAGCAGTCCGTTGCCTGTAGCTAAAGACAATACACCTGGGCCTGCGCATCCATTTGTATATCCAGCCATATATATACCCTTGATAGAGTCCCATACTGTTCCATTCCATTTACCAAGTTTGGCGGCAACATTCAAATAACCAGGGGTTGTTCCTCCTACATATAAATTATTATTATAAACTGCCATAGTATTTACAATATACGATATGCCTGTACCTACTGCTGACCATGAGGTACCATTCCATTGGGCAATATACGAAGCGGGAAGTCCTCCGGCTGAATCAAAATCGCCTGCTGCATAAAGGTTGTTATTATAAACTACCAGTGAACGAACACCACCATTAGCGATATTTGAATCTATTCCAGTTATGCCCTTCCCTAAAGCTGTCCATGAACTTCCGTTCCACATGGCTATATTATTAACGGGCACCCCACCGGCGGAGTCAAAAATTCCTCCTACTATTATATTACCATTGTATTCTGTTATAGCACTAACCCCATTAAAAGTTACTCCTCCTAAGCCAGTTCCTAAAGCTGAGTAGCTACTTCCGTTCCAGGCTGCAATGTTATTAACTTTAATACCACCTGCTGAATCAAATCTACCACCAATGTAAAGCAACCCATTAGCACTATCTAAAGCATTAGCCTGACCATTTAAACCTGCATTTGTGCTTGTAACAACTGGCACCCAATTTTGGCCAAAGGATATGTAACAGATTAGGGAAAGAGAAAATGTGAGTATTAGTTTATTCATAACAGTGGTTTTATTTATCAAATATACGTTAAAATGCCACAATAAAAAAACGGGTAGTATTACTACCCGTTTTACACTATTTTTTTGAAATTAAAAATCGAAGAATTCCAGAGGCCTGGTTTACTGAATTATAAGCTTACCTGTACCCAGTAATACACCATCTTTACTTAGTATGCGATACATATATACTCCCTTTGGCTCATCACTCATAACAATATGATTTACAGAGCTATTAAGTATCTTCGAATAAACCATTTCTCCAAACACGTTATACACCTCCACTAAGGACTTATCACCAACGACTGACGACTCAATAGTGAATGAACCATGGTTAGGATTAGGATATACTTTTATGTTAGCATTTTCATTCGGAATTTGATCAACTGAAGTAAGGGTTGGAACTACTCCCATTTCCATTCCATTTCCAAAACTATTTACCCACAAATTACTCTTAATATACGGGTTGAAATATACCCTTGTTGGTTGTTCAAATGGGTAGGCTGATACCCATGTAAAAACAGGTTTGATCGCTTCAGCATTTGATGTATAATAAAGTCCGCCAGTTTCGGTAGTTAAATAGGCTGCGCCTTTATTAACCGGATCGAAGGTTATAGAGAAACAACTTGCTGTATCACCCACATTGTTTAACGATGCATTTACAATTTTCGTCCATGAGGTACCTCGGTTTGTTGTGCGGTACAAACCGCCCTGGTTATTGGCAGCTCCTCCGTATCCGCTATATACACAAACGAACCATGTGTTTTGTGTGGCATCGTTCGGGTCAACGGTCAGGTCCATTGTCCAGTATTTCATACCCGCTGCACTTACGTCGGTCCACGTGGTGCCATTGGTAGTACTCATAAATACACCTGAGCTATCGGTAAACTTACCAGCTGTATTTATTCTTCCTGAGAATGTTGCAAGTACTGTTCCGTCGTTCAACACAGTAACATCAAGCGGATGGCCCTGTGTGCGTGCCGGTGCATAGCGTGTCCATGTTGCCGATTTACCCAGGTTAATATTGTTCGATACATATATACCGCCCGGGTTACCTGTACCTGAATGGTTAATTACACTTACATACATGCGGTTCGCGTTGGTCGGATCGAGCGCCATATAAATAACAGGGTGACCAAAGTTATACATACTGGTAAAGGTTTTTCCGGTATCGGTACTAAACATTAGCTGCCCTGATTGGTTATCGATTTGAGCATCTTTAAGGTGTGTGCTTTGGTACATATCGTGCACGCTTGATGTGCCTGCATATATTACACCGCTCGTTGGGTTCTTAAGGAATTTGTACGTAGTATTTAATGTAAGTCCGCTGCAGGTAAAGCCCCAGGTATTGCCACCATCGTTACTTCGTATAGCTGTTATATCAGTATATCCGCCAAACACATGCAGTGAGTCGAACCACATCAGGTCCCAGCCCGATGTCATTTCAATACCATTGCTGGGGTAGTATTTTCCTTTAGGTGTATTTGCATTGGCAGGGTTAAGATTAGCCGGAGGGACATATAACGCTTGCCATGTTTTACCACCATCGCTTGTTTTATGAATAAACCCTTCATCGGTTTCTACCAGTGTAAGCGAATCATTTATGGACATGTTCAGTCCAAATGTATATTGTGGCCAGCTCCATCCCAGATCTCCACCCGAACCGCAATACCCTGTTTGAATATTCTGATTGGTAGTGGTGTTGAATATGTAATTCCATTTAGCGCCGGCATCACCTGTTTTAATCACAATAGGGAACCCATTTGCACCTGAACCACCAATATAAGCATCGTTAATATTATTTGCCGCCATGCACATAAAGAACGGCAGGTCGCCTGAAACAATACCTGTATTCTTTACCGTCCATGTACCGGGGAAATCCATTGAATATACATTCGCATACGAGCCTGCATTATCGCCCGTTATGCCCGGGTACACATTTCCCGCCGATTGTGTAATGCAAAAGAAACGTGTTGTGCTACCTACCTTGGCTCCCGCAAACGACAAAATATCTTCGCCCGGAATAGAATCGATGATCTTACTCCACGTTGTACCACCGTTGATCGAACTAAGTATGCCCTTATTGGTGCAGAGGAAAATATTGCTTCCATCGAAAAAAGCACCTGCTAAATAGGCTCCGTTAGCATCGGTATAAAATGCACTACCGAATGTTGTGCCACCATTATTTGACCAATAAAAATTATTATAGTCACTCACTACCAATTGATTTGTGCCTTGCGGGTTAGCAAGTAAACTCCAAGTACCATTGCCGCCCGTAGGGTCAGTGATGGGGTTCCATGTTACACCTCCATCGGTTGATTTAACGGGAATATTAACACCTGACGAGGTATTACCGCTTTGGCAATACCGTATGCTGTTGTTATTGGTAAACTGCACCAAACCCTGGTGACCACCTAATACCTGTTTAAAGTTTACTACCGTCCAGCTGGCACCGCTGTTGGTTGAATGATACAGGTCGGTCATATCGGTAGTAGAATATATTTCCGATGAATTCAGCGGATTAATACTTGGGTTATACTGTGCCCCACCTCCGCCAATACCATGTGCGGTAAATGTTGTTGGTTGGGCAAATAAGGAATAAGTAGTAAGGAGTAAGGAATAAGTTAGTAGGAGTTTTTTCATAGGGGATTATTTTTTGCCCCACCAACCACCCCAAACGGGGAGGCTAAAAGAGCAATTTGTTTTTTTATTAGATGCTATTTTCCGTTTTTGGTTGCGCAGACGAATTCGGTTTTAACAAACATAGTAAAACGGGGTTGATATTCAAATAGGTATTAGATTAAACCTCACTTCGTTATATTTGCTTTTATGAAACTAAAGCCGCTTCTGCCATTCTTATTTTTCAGCACTTGTTCCTTACTACTGTTTGCACAAAACACTTTTAACTGGGGTGATACTGTGTTTACTAAGGGGGCAATTCATTTAGTTAGAGTTGAGTGGGGTGATCATTTTATGAGGCCTGAATCTGGTGACACATTAAAGCCTGTAATTCAATTTATGAAGGAAAACCCTTCTTTAAAAATCGAAATTGATACCCATATGGAACCATGTGGTAATGATAAATTTTGCACAAATTTATCTTGGGGAAGGTCAAGAACAGTTGCTGATTACATAATTGGACAGGGAATAGATTCTGCCCGTTTAGTAGCTAAAGGTTGGGGCTGGCACAGAACATTGCCCGGGTGCAGTTCGGCTGACATTGCAAAAATGAAAACCAATGAAGAAAAAATAGCAGCTTACCAAAAAGACAGAAGAACCGAAGTACAAATTATCGGGCCAGATTCAGCTAATATATTTCAGTGGAGCGATGTGAAGTTTATGAAGTATAGTTTGCGAAGAGTACAATTTACTTATGAATTAGCCAAAGGTCAATTACTTCCTGATTCCGAAAACCACATGAGGCTTGATACTGTGGTGAAATTTTTGAAATCACATCCATATCTGGCTATTGGGGTATACGTACACACAGACCAACAAGGAAGCAATAAGCATGATTATATTCTTTCACAAGAAAGGGCACAAACCATTACTGACACATTGGTTAAAATGGGAATAGACCCTACACGTATTACAACAAAAGGCTGGGAAGGCTGTAAACCGCTTATCAGCCCAAAGAAAATTGCTGCAATGAAAACTCAAGAAGAAAAAGAAGCAGCCTATGCAATGGATAGGCGCACCGAGATTGTGAGATTGTGATATTGGGGATGAGGAGATAAACAGGACCCCATTTAAAACCTAACCAGCAAGGCCACAATAATGCGCGTTTCCTGTTTTACCAGATCGGGTGTCCAGCCTGGAGGAATAGGTGTTGTTGTATATCCACTGGGAGAGGTAACTCCACCGGGACCATTGAAATAGGGTACACTTGCTTCGCGATGAACAAGCTCCAAACGCCATGTTACATTTTCCTGCGGCATATAATCTAATGTGGTTGAGCAATCCCATGCGGTAAACTGGTCACCAGGTTTTTCAGTAAATGGGTCTGAGCCCGGTGTTATACCCGGTACATAATTGTTTGAAGGCAATGGGCTGGCCATACCTGTTGGTGCAAGTACAAGGTAACGGCCGGGGTTATGTATAAAGCCTCCGCCAAAGGTCCAGCCAATATGTTGTTTGGTCCCAAACCAAATGCGGTTATAAAACATACCACCTACAAAAAACTGTGCAGGCCCGTTTGCCGAATCACCATGAAAGCCATTTACACCATCGCCTTGTTCAAAACCAATATCGCCTGCCATTGAAAATGCACAACGGCTTATAAAATTGTTCGATGGTTTATTATAGTAACGTAGTTCAATACTGTTATCACTATGGAACCTATGTCGGCCCGGTTCATTGGCTTGGTCGGCGCCGTAATATAAATTAGCTACCCCCTGGAACCACTCTACCGGCCGCCATAATGCCTGGCAACCAAAGCCAGGTTCATTGTTATACGTGGCATACGACTGCCATCCGTTCACTATCCAGTATTCCAGCTTTAGTTTGTCAGAAGGAAAAGTTTGTATGCGCAGACCGTTGAAGAACCAAGGCGTGTTATCGGAAACATACGAAGGCTGATACGCCCAGTTCTCCGCATTATACCATGAGAACATTCCTATATATGATGTAAACAAACCTGCATCTACATTTATACCATGCCACACATTAAGGTGATAGCCTGCATTACCCTCACTGAAATAACGGTACACATCCTGCAAGTCGTATTGGCCATGAAAAGTACTCAGGTCGTTAGGCGGCAATACAGTAGACCTTGTACCTAATTGCAATAGTATGCTGGCACGTACATTGTCGGAATGAAAATCGCCACCAAAGGCAGCATCCGAAACTTCCATTTCATCGTTACGTGCAAGGCTGGTAGAGCCTATTACAGTATGATCAATAGGGTTTTGGTTCGACCAAGTGGCATTTACATCCATTAATATGCGGCCGGTAAAATATTTGCTATCAAGTAAGTCTGTATGGCGTCGGTCGTTACCATTCAGCCAAGTAAAATCAGCAAAGGCGAATGGTTCTGTTGGTGCAATAACACTATCCTTTTTCAGGTCCTGTGCTGACAACACTAAACTGTTCGTGACTAATAGTATAAGTAAAAGGTAAGAAGTCCTATCTCTCATATTTCAAACCCTGTTATTGTTCCTTACCGCAATATGGGCAATATTTCTTTTCATGCGCCTCATGGGCATCGTGTAGTTTTTTTATTTCTTCTGAAAAGCCCGATGCAAAAATACCAGCCGGCAAAGCCACCAGGCCAATACCTAAAATAGAAATTACCGAAGCCAGTGTTTTACCCATTGAGGTTAATGGGTACATACCACTATAACCTGATGTGGTAAGCGTTGAAACACTCCACCACATAGTTTCGGGTATACTTGCAAATACATTTGGTTGGGCATCATGCTCTACATAAAACATAATGCTCGATACCATTATCATTAAAAAAATGATAAGCATTAAACTTATCACAAGCTCTTCGCGTTTTGCTTTGAACACAGCCGATATCATATTAGTAGCATGCATGTAGCGCGATATTTTAAGTATGCGCACAAGCCTCAACAAACGAAGTACCCTGATAAATCGTAGGTCGTAGCCAATGAACATTGGCAGGTAAAAAGGAAGAAATGCGAGCAGATCGATAAGGGAACTGAAAGTGAACATAAAACGCAACCTACCCCATAGCGGGTGCGCATACTTCACTTTATCAGATGCAGTTACCGACCATACCCGCAATACATATTCAATAGTAAACACAGCAACTGAAAATATCTCAAATCCATAGAACAGGGTCTTAAACTGCATGTAAAAACTCTCCATTGTTTCCAACGACACGGCCAATACGTTCAGTGAAATAATTGCAATAAGAAAAATATTGAACACCCGGCTCGGCATGTTGTGGTGATCGTCAGCATCGAGCATTGCAAAAACCTCATGTTTAAACTTGCGCGTCATACAACAAAATTACCCGCAGAGCAAAAAAACTACATGAATAGCATCAGGTTATAACATGATTTTGCTCATCATCTTACTATCCCCCTTAATTCATACCTTTGCAAGTATGAAAGAATATCCCTTTACCATGAAACTTGCAAGCTGGCTTATTATAGCCGTATTGGGTACCGTTATACTTATTTATACCAAAGATTTTTTATTACCCGTTGTTATTGCAGGGCTTATATCAATGCTGCTGTACCCTGTTTACAAAAAACTAAAACGCTGGAAACTACCTAATGCACTTTCTGTGATCATTACCATGATGATAGTGTTTGTGCTACTCATTACCTTAATATCACTGGTAAGCAAGGAACTTACATCAATGATGGCCGATGCCGGCGGCTTATCGGGTAAAATAAACAGCAAGTTCAATGCACTGCAAACCTATGTTGCCGGGCATTTTGAAACAGAAGGAACCATAAACAATTTTATTGCCAACGCAAAAAACAAACTGCTTGACTATACAGGCGTACTTGTTTCAGGAACCATTGCCGGAACAACAAATATTATGAGTACACTGGTGCTGATAATTGTATATATATTTTGCTTTTTATTTTATAACCGCGCGTTCAAAACCTTTGCCTTTGCACTTTTAGCCGACGAATCGCAAAGCCAGGCCAGTGGCCTTATACACGACATTCAAAAACTGGTGCAAAATTACCTGGTTGGGCTACTTATGGTTATAACTATAATAGGAACACTTAACAGCGTTGGCCTGTTAATTATAGGTATTGATCACCCGATATTTTTTGCTTTTCTGGGAGCCATGCTTACTGTAATACCTTATATAGGTATTACAATGGGCGCTTTAATAACTGCACTGTATGCGTTGGTTACAAAAGATACCGTATTTCCTGCCGTGGCAGTAATGGTGGTAATGTTCTCTATACAAATACTCGAATCGAACCTTATTACACCGCGCATTGTAGGTTCACGTGTAAGTGTCAATCCCTTTGTTGCCATAGTTGCCTTGCTTATAGGTGGCCAAATATGGGGCATACCGGGCATGATAGTTGCTGTGCCACTTGTTGCTATTCTTAAAGTAATATTCGATCTGTATCCTTCTACACAGGCATTGGGCTATTTTATTGGTAATGAACTTACCGATAAAACCAATGACCCTAAAACCCATTTCCATCCCATTCAAACAAATCAGGAAGATAAACCTGAAGCTTGATTTTAATCAATAAAAAAGGGGCATTCAGCCCCTTTTTTATTATAAAATCTGTTCTTTATTCTTTTACAAACTTTGTTATGCTAACTGCCGATCCGCTAGTTACTTTTACAAAGTATACACCCGAAGCCAAACCTGCAATATTTACTTGCACAGGTCCCGCATTCAAATCATGTTGTAATGTTACAAGTTCATTACCCAGTATATCTACAACCGCTACTGAGGCCGGTATAGGTCCGCCTGCAGTTACATAGTCAATGTATAGTGATTGACCCGCCGGGTTAGGATACACTTTCACACTTGCACCGGCCTGGCTGATACTAGCTACACCAAGTGGTTCCGATTTCAAATACATGTTATCTATTTTCAATACAGAGCCAATGTACTTAGCAGGAAGTGACCCATTTGTATTATGACTCGATGAAACTGCAGTAACCACCAGTGTATCGGGAGAACTGCCAATGTTAAAGCCTATCTTGCCCTGCACCCAGTTTCCACCAGTAGAAAGGTAATTCAAACCTGCTCCGTTTGTAGTTCCATTCTTTAAAAAATTCATGTACACTGCTGCTGTATCGCCTGCAGTAGGAGCATATTTATATTCAAAGAACAAGGTATCGGTTTGCAGGGTATATGCATAACCGCCCTCCTCTACACAATTACAACTACCCGTGCAGTTTTGAGGGCAAACATAAAAGCCGGTACTTACCATACCAGGCTGTATACCTGAATTATGAAAATTTGCTGTAGTCAGTTGGCATGAATATTTTCCTCCAAAAGCATCCTTACTTTGGTTTACACCAACATACAGTGAGTACCATCCTACAGGAGTCCATGACGTATCAGACACCCAGTTTTCAAAATCTCCATTCAAATCAGCCGGCTGGCTGGCAACGCCCGTAAAATTAACACTGTCAATGGTCAATACACTACCCGGTATTCCCTTTCCGCTTCCTACCACCTTTGTTGATGTTGCTGCCCCAAACACTACTGTGTCAGGCGTAACAGATAAAGCAGGGCTGAATGTCCCGGTAAAAAGTTTATACTGACTGGTGGTATCGCTTACCGGGAAAAAATACTGTCCTACTACAGCGCCTTTAAGTTTAAAAAAGGCAAGTATCAGTGCGGTATCTTTTGACTTTATAGTGTATTTATAATGCAGGCTTATACCTTTTGCCATTTGAGCATATGGTATACCACCTTGTACCACACTGCCATTGGGGTTTCCGTCAATAACATATCCGGCAATAGTATCCATACCTATCTTTACGCAGGTAAGTTGAATTGCATAATTGCCATGAAATGATTTGGTAACGCGCACTGCATTATCAGGTAATGTATTACTATACCCATTATTCGACTGCTCGTTGGATGTCATGTAATACATGGGATCCATCCATGGTGTATAGTTCCAGTTCTCAAATCCCCCATTAGGGATCGCTTGTGCAAAAACCTTTGCGCCTATCATTAAGGTCAGACCTAGTAGTAATATTTTTTTCATGCTGGTTATATTTTATCACACTAATTTACAAATTATAAGAATATCACCATTCGGGTGGTATGAAAATACTCTCAACCCTGCAATAAAGAAAGCAGGAGTTGAACGACCGGATGAAAGCCCCGTTTAACAAATTAGTAACATTCCGTTAATCTCCTAACGACCTTATTCCGGTAGGTTTGCATCCGTTAAAAGCCTCCCTGATAAAGGCAATAAATTATTAAAAACAGTTAAAAACAAACTATGAAAAAACTCTACATTTTAGTTTCACTTGCATTAGTTGCGTTTACATCAAACGCACAGCTTACCCTTACCGGAACAAACTACGTACAAAACTTCGACACCATAGCTAGCGGATTACCTATTGGCTGGGCTACCTATTCAGCAGCTACCAGTTCAAGTTTGGGAACCCTTTATGCCTTTGGCGGCGGTGCAGCATTTGGCGCATGGTTTGACACCCTCGATTGTCCTTCTGACGTTTTCGGACACGGTTTTAAAAACTGTGCATCATACGATGCCTCTACCGATTCAATGACATGCTCACAGCAATTGGCAATTACAAACAGAGCATTAGGTGTTCGCCAATCAGGAGCTACCGGTTTCGATCCTGGTGTTTCTTTTGCATTGGAACTTGCTAATACAACAGGCTTCCAAAACTTCAACCTTACATTTGAATTACAAGGTTTAGATATAAGGAGCACAAGAACAACAGCATGGACAGTTGATTACGGTATGGGATCTGCACCAACCACATTTACCCCTGTTACCCCTACATCTGGTACTATGACAAGCGGTGGAACTTTATTCACCAGCAACCATATCGTTGTTAGTTTCGGTACTGCACTTGATAACCAAAGTGGACCGGTTTGGATACGTATCAGCAGCCTTGCAAAAACAACAGGTTCTGGTAGCCGTACCACATCTGCAATTGACAACTTTGCTCTTGCTTATACTCCTGTAGGCATTCAAACACTTGCATCTGAACCTATTGCTTTCAAAACATTAGGTATTGGTAACTCAAACAATGTAAACTTTAGCTGCACGGCTAACGTAACTGGTAAATACAGCTTAAACATTTATGACATTACCGGCCGCCAGATCTGCACCAAGCAAGTTGAATTAACCCCTGGTGTACCAACCACCGTTTCTGTTAATGACAAAAGCCTGGTTGCAGGTATGTATATTGCACGTATTACCGATGGTAATGCAGTAGGTATAACCAAAGTTATTGTTCAGTAATAAAATACCCATACCTCTCTAATTAAAAACCGCTAAGGAAACTTAGCGGTTTTTTTGCTTTTTTTAAAGTCGTCCGCCAATCGGAGTTCTTTACTTAATAATAGAAACCTTCCCCATATACCTATGATCCTTACGATAAATATCTTCCACTTCTATCAACCACACATATGTATCTTCCTGGCAAACTTTACCGGATAAGCCATTCTGTACTTTTCCATTCCATCCTTTGTTAATATCAGTACAATGATACAACTGCATACCCCACCGGTCAAATATCCACATTTCGAATGTTTTAATGCCAACTGCTTTTGCAGTAAACAGGTCGTTCTTGCCATCTGCGTTTGGAGTAAATGCATTAGGTACATATATATACACACTATCGCATGCAGACACTGTAATCGTTATTGAATCCTTGGCTTGTTTTGTACATTCATTTGTGCCGATAACATAATAAGTAGTAGTTAAAAGCGGATTAGCAACAGGGTTTGTTGCAGTAGTTGAATTAAGACCTGAAGCAGGGCTCCATGAGTACTTACTTGCGCCTGAAACATTTAAAGTTGTAGAGCCACCCTCGCAGATATTTTGCTCACCACTAATTTTAAGATCAATTGCGCTATCCTGAATTACTGTAATTGTAACAGAGTCTTTTGCTGGCTTAGTACAACTTCCGCCACTACCCGTTACTATGTATGTTGTTGTAACCCCGGGACTTGCAACTGGGTTTGCAATGTTAATTGCACTCAAACCGCTCGCAGGGCTCCAACTGTATAAAGTAGCACCTGAAGCATTTAAGGTGACAGAGCTACCCTTACATATACTTTGCGCACCACTTATACCAAGAGTAATTACACCCCCAGGTATTATTGTAAGTGCAACTGAATCCTTAACTGGTTTCGTACATAAGCCACCGGCACCTGTTACTGTATATGTAGTGGTAACATTTGGGTTTGCGACAGGGTTTGCAATATTAGTTGCAGTTAACCCGCTTGCAGGGCTCCAGCTATATGAAGTAGCCCCTGAAGCATTTAGTTGAGTTGCGCTGCCCGCACACATCGTCTGCGGCCCACTTATTGTAAGCGAAATTGAACTGTCCGGGGTAACGCTAACAACAACAGAATCTTTAGCCTGTATGTTACACTTACCTATAATACCTGTTACGGTATATGTTGTGGTAACACCGGGGTTTGCGACCGGGTTTGCAACATTAGTAGCGCTTAAACCGCTTGCGGGGCTCCAATTATATGAGGTAGCCCCTGAAGCATTCAGTTGAGTGGCATCGCCTGCACAAATCGCCTGCGGTCCGCTTACAGTGAGGGGAACTACACTATCCGCTGTTACTGTAATATTGGCCGTATACGTACATGTTGGATTAATTATGCTTACAGAATAATTAGTAGTACCACCAGGACTAACTACAATTGAACTTGTACTTGCACCGGTACTCCACAAATAAGTTTGCCCCCCTGAAGCGGTTAACGTGGTTGTATCACCGGAACATACTGTTGTGTTACCTGTAATGCCCATTAGTACCACTGAAATATCATCAACATAATAGCCCGGATAAACATTAGAGCAGCCCGGACAGGAACTAGTCATCGTTGTATGCGCATCATCAAAAAAATTGCCCACACCTACATAGTTATATGCACTGTCTGCAGTATAACAGCCTGCAATAGTGGTCCAATTTACCTGGTCAGTTATAACAGCTGTTGAATGTACAGCCGCGATATTATTGACTAAAAAAGATTTATGCATAGAAAACCTTATTCCATCATTATTTGTAGTATTAATACAATCGGTAGCGCTCACTACTTTCATTGAAACATAATAAGTTTGCCCAGACACTAATGGACTAATAAGTTTTGCGTAAATGTTTTCTCTGTAATTTACTGTTACCGTAGGTGCCATTGTTACCTGTGCCATATATGCGACCCCAGTACTCGCCGAATGATTGCCCCAAACATTAGATGGCACCTGGAAACCAGGTGAACCACATGCATTGAGATATTCCACCTGGTAGGAACAACAATTATCGACGTAGGATGGGTACCAACCAATTGCATTTGCAATTTGAGTATAGGTAGTAGGGCAGCTCGAACATTGCTCAAAACTCCAATTCGGAACCAGATTTTGTGAAAAAAGGTTATTGCTAACCAACAGTAATATAATAAGTTTAATTCGCTGTACTTTATCAGAAAAGGAAAACACTCCCATGTCTTACAAATGAATGGTTATCGCAAAGCTACACAATAACGCGTACAAATTCCTTATATTTGCTAAACAACACACCTTATATATGAAAACACTATTGCTGGCACTAACCATATTTACAACATCAACTTCATTTACCAATTATGTGCGCCCGTCGCAATATGTGTATATTGATGTAGGCGACACCAAGCAACCCTATTACCATAAAGCCGATGATTGTAAGGAAATAAAAAAAGGTGATAAAATAAAAAAAGTAACCCTTACCGACGCCGTAAACAAATACCATCTTAAACCTTGCCCTGATTGTTATAAACCTGATGGGAAATAAGTTTCACACCCTCTTTCTACATGAGATGATCATCTGTTTCTGAAGGTTTATGCACTTGATTAAGTATTTCGGTTTTATTCTGATACTATGTTGCTGCACAGTTGAAGCTGCACATGCACAAACTACCTATGCCGATTCACTGAAAGCAGAACTGCAAGGCATATGGCGCATGGATGACGATACCAACGTGGTACTTGTTTTTTATGGCGACAGTATGATGCACCGTATGGTTCGTACATCAGGCTCGGGGAGGGTACGTTTCAGGGTAACCGATAAAAGCTGCGACAGCACGCGTTACAAGAAAAAGAACTCGTGGTACCTTGAAGAAACGTTTCGCTATTACAAAAACAAAATGCCATTGGAAGATAGGCTTTGCAATAAAATAATATACCTGAAGAACGATATGCTGATATTAAAACGCAATGATCTGTTTGAAGACTACACCAGGTTAAGAAACATTCCAGCCCAGAAAAAATAATGTGTTATAAGGTAAAAGTAAAAGCCAGTATTGAGGATCTTCAGAAAAGGTACGATGCGGTATTTGAACAAAAACTTGAAGAGCTGCATGAGCATGAAGAAGCATCAGGTTTCGGCCACCCACATTTACCCGTAATTACCAGCGAAAACAATAGCAAAATACAGCTAATGGAATGGGGCCTTGTACCTGGCTGGGTTAAAGACGAAAAAGCTGCGGCTGAAATGCAGAACGTAACACTTAATGCCCGTAGTGAAACACTATTTGACAAGCCATCGTTTCGTAGTATTTTGAAAAAACGTTGCCTTATTCTTATAAATGGTTTTTATGAAACCCAACACAATGGCAAACATACAATACCTTTTTTTATTCACCTGAAAAACTCGGCGCTTTTTGCCTTAGGTGGTTTATACGACGAATGGGTAAACACCAATACAGGAGAAATATTTAGAGGCTTCAGCATAATTACGGTTCCGGCCAACCCGCTTATGGCCCACATTCACAATACAAAAAAACGCATGCCACTTATTTTACCTCAACAAAACGAGAAAGACTGGGTGAAGCCGGATATAAGTGAGCAACAGATAAAAAGCTTTATTACCCAATACCCTGAAGCCGATATGCAGGCCGAGGAAATAAAGAAACAAAGCGATACACTTTCGTTGTGGGAATAAAAAAAACCCTGCAGCAAAATGCCACAGGGTTTTATAAAATATATTGAAATATTAAAGAGTACCTGCTTGTGAAGATTTCATCACTTGCATAACTTCATAGTAATCCTTGGTGTTAAGACCAGGATGTTGCTTAATAACCGCAGTAGGAATAACAACTACTTTAAAGTTAAACGCAACAGGTGCAGCCGGAAGGCTACCGTCAGAGTTTTGCAATTGAAGTGTAACATAGCCTACAATATAATTGAATGACAGGGTTTGTTCAACGCCACCGCCTAGCGGGTAAGTATAAGCCAATGGAGCCCAGTTACCGGCAGTTGATTCAAAATAAACTACTACTACAGCATTTGCCACAGCGTTTGCATCAATAGCAGGAATAGGATAAGTGGCAATCATAAATGATGAACTTGCAGTCCAATCGCCGGGATTGCTGGTACCTGCATAAGCACTTCCAGCAAGACCATAAGGGCCTTGAGGACCTGTTGGGCCAGCTGCACCTGCAGGGCCGGCAGCACCACCGCAACCTGTGAATAAAGTAGCAAACAATGCTGCCACTGTTGTTAACAATGTAATTCGTAGAGTTTTCATGTTGTGTTTGTTTTTTAGTTAATACTGATTTAAGAATGTATGTCAAAGATAAAAAAACTAAGATGAAGATTGAATGAATAATGAGGACACTGAAAAAATTATGCAGCTATATCCTTTTAGGTGTATTTATGTCGCAAAAAAATTGGAACTTATATTGATTTTTATATATTTGTAACAATGGAATAAGTCGCAGGACTTATTGAAAACCAAATAATAACAACTCTAAAAACACTTTACATGGAAAACACTCCACAAATTAGCACCAGCGGAATTATGGCTCTCTTAATGGGATATCTGCTGGTTATTGGAATCATTATGGTATTCGTTATTATCTGCGAATGGCGGATATTTACAAAAGCAGGTAAACCAGGATGGGCATGCCTTATTCCTATTTACAATTTAATTGTATTTCTGGAAATTATTGGTAAGCCATGGTGGCATATGTTTTTATTACTGATACCTTTTTACAACATTTACCTTGGTATTAAGTATGTTAACCTGTTTTCCAAGAGCTACGGACAAGGGGTTGGTTTTACAATTGGCCTTCTGTTCCTGAATGTTATTTTTATGGCTATTATGGCCTTCAGCAGCAGCATTAAATACGTTGGCCCGGCAGGAGCACCTGCACCGGTACCTGCAAGCTAACATTGCTTTTTTCTATTATAAAAGCCTCTGTAACACAGGGGCTTTTTTTATGCCCCTACCTTTTATCGTTTTTTAACAAAGACCTTTTATTCATTACATTACCTTTGGCGCCTATAATTGTTCGTTTTGAAAAAGCACATCTGCACGTTTATTTTTTCAACTATACTGGTATCAAGTGGCTTTACACAAGCCAACCAGGCTATTACCATTAGTGGTAAGGTAACCGATATACATGGCAGCGATAACCTGTACCAGGTAGTAGTTGTGAACGAACGCACATCGGAAGGAACACTGGCAGCACCTGGTGGAATATTTAAAATAACCGCCCTACATAGCGATACCATATTATTTACAGCAAGTGGCTTTGCAGTAAAAAAAATATGCCTGAACGATTCTGCTTACAAACCAAGCTACACCATTCATGTTATGCTCGATAGCTTACGCTTAAGCCTTGCCGAAGTAAGGATCTATCCGACCAAAAGCCTGAACGAA
>Ga0206856_10015_pt1 | contig 61082 bp, 63 predicted proteins | sample Alteio_BWOrgCont_48_FD_152630 | JGI IMG/M metagenome (GOLD analysis project Ga0206856, IMG submission 152630) | Enriched cells from forest soil in Barre Woods Harvard Forest LTER site, Petersham, Massachusetts, United States -... | ecosystem: Environmental > Terrestrial > Soil > Temperate forest >...
ATCCGATATGGACCTCCAGGGAGATCGACCGGATAATACTGAGAAGTAGCGCGATCATAACATTGCATGAAGTCTGGTCTCTTATCGCCGTCTAGCTCCATCCCTATATAAAGACAAGGGGGCACGGGCAGTGAACCCAAGCGCTCAGCTCTCGGTACGGATACACGCAGGAACTCAAGAAGGCCCGAAGTATAAGTCGGAGTATTGAAGGTTCCAGCCGCATTCATCAGTGCAGTCATGATTTGCGAGTGCTGTCCGACAGCGACTAAATCCGGCAATCCATCTCCGTTCAAGTCAATAAAACTGGTTCCGATCATGTGATAGCTGTCAGTCCCCCATCCAGTGAAAGGAACGTGAAAGGGGAGACCATATCGTTGGGTCAGATCGATGCCTTTTCCGTCGGGTGTTATTTGGACGAGAGAACTTAGCCCGAGCATCAAGTCGTTTTCGCCGTAGGAGGCAAAGTAGCATGCCGGACTCGACAATCCAGGTAGCCACGCGCAGTCGAGACTACGTCCCACTAACGAGATCCCGAGATCGCTGACAGAGATCTGGCCTTCATTGTTCAATAGAATTTTTTGGGAGAGACTGTGAACAAAATTATCCTTCGTAGTCCAAACACCCGAGGCCATGACGACCGAAGGGAACTTGCCATCTTTTCGGAGTGAGATCACTCGGGCATCATGCACGCACTGTCGAGCGTCATCAGGGTGCGGAAGATCGTAACTGAAGTTTCCATTATGGCTCATCTTGATCGTGACATTGTAACAGCCGACGTCGAGCTCATCGGGAATTCCGTCACCGTCGAAGTCCGCGTCGAAACGTGGAGGGACTGCCGAAGCGTCAATCCCCTCTTGCACGAGGCGAGTGGTGTAATGCGGGTTTGGGATCGCGATCGTTGTTGTAGCTCCAACACCACGAGAGATAACCATTTGAACGCTCAGGCCTGTTGTGACAGCGACGCTACCGATCAATACAAACTGTGTAAACTTCATAGGGCTGTTTTGTAATGCAAAGCATCATAAATGGCAAGTGAATTGCCTCGTCTATTCTCGTATTTGAGTGCCCGTATTTTAGTGATTGATGGCGGCGTTTGAGAGCTTTTCGGCGGCCGAAAAAGCATCTGGATCAATTGAGGTTTTTTGCTGATTCCAGAGGCTTCGGGCCAGAGCGAGTCCTTCTTGGGGCGAATGGACTTCCGAATTTTCAATGTCGGCTTGAACGGATTGGGCAACGGAATTGAGCTCGTCAGTTTGAGAGTTAAATGAAGTACGCTCGACTTCGCTGATCCCCACGCGCTGAGCTTGTTCAGCGGTGATTGGGATAAAGCGTAATGTTTGACCTTGATCCGAATCGAGAAGAACAAAACCACCGAGTAGAGCGACAGCAGAATAAAGGCCGAATCCATTCTTAAACGATGCGGCGTCTCCTTGAAGAGTCAGCTCTACCCCAGCCGAAAGACCGCCAGACGTGCAAAAAGCCAATCCGCCTACGATGACAGCGACGGGGAACCCTACGGTCATGGTCACCATTGCTTCGGAACGTTTTGGATAGGCAATGACGCTCACGCCGATCGTGAACATGAGGATCGCCGCGGTGGCTCGAGATTGAAAGAAACGCGAAATCAGCATAAAAAAACTCCCAAGCGTGGACAGTGAGATGTTAATGTTTCGGGTTCCAAGGACCCAGAGCATGTCGAGCGGGCTTGTTAGCCTGTGGCGTCATTTAAGTCAGCTGAGAAAAAATGAACTCCAGCATTCGAACCCCATTTAAAAACCTAAGTGCTCGAATGCAAATCATGCGCCTTCGGGGGAGGCTTTCAGCATTGCGAAAATCAATAAATGCAAATAACCTTTCGTCTTAAACCAACGAGGATCCCATTTATGAAAGCGCAAAAAATAATTTTGGCTTGCGTGGCGCTCAGTTTTTCGAGCTGTGCCACTTATCAGTACGCGAAAAACATCAAAAGTATTTCGTTTGACGACGATGTACACCAGGGGAAGTCCGTGGGACCTGTTCGGGGTGAGGATTGTATTTGGGAGATCTTTGGTTACAAATTGGGCGGCTCTCCGACTTTGGATCGAGCGTTCGCTAGTGCTCGGAACCAGACGAGCAGTGGGATTAACACCGTTTTTGGGGGCGCGACTGAATCCGTGGGATCAGATAAGGCTCTGCGATATATTAATCACGTGACGACAAGCACCGACGGTTTTGATGCTTTGGTTGTCGGTAAAAAATGTTTGATCGTCACCGGAACGGGGTATCGCTAATGAAATATGCAAATGTTGTAATTGCCGCAGTCTTCTCTTTGGCTTTCTTCTCGTGCGCGACTTCTCGGACTTTAATCCTCTCAACCCCTGCAGTGTCGATGACGGATTATTCTTTTCCGCCGGGCACGACGTTTAAAGCGTCGGGCGAAGTGGAGAGCACATTTTGCCAGGGCGACGACGCGATTACCAATAAAGGCGATCGCAATGTCGGCCTGATGGACGAAGTGATCTACAAAGCACAACAGGATTCTGGAGCGCGCTACATTTCACAGGCGCAGTTTTTTACTCAAGGTAAGTGCATGGTGCTTGAAGGCACCGCGATGAAATAAGTTTTTGCACTGACTGTGGTGTAGTCCCTAAGTGAGGGCTGGCAATCGGGCAGAGTCAGGAACGGCCACCAGGTGACTGATCACCGATCACCGTCTACTGAAACCTTGAAACAAAGCAGTACTCAGTAGTGAAGGGAGCATCGATGGACGTTTCATCAATCGATGCTCCTTCCTTATATTTTGAACGAACGTTCTGCTAAAAACTATAACTCACAACCGTCTTGTAGGCCACGGACGCCGCGAGTTGGAATCCGTTAAAATCCTGGTACACCGGAAACTCTACGTCTCCGTAGATTTTCAGGTTTGAGAATGTCGCTTCAATGCCAGGGCTGATGAGGATTCGCTGATATCCGGAGTTCACAGGATCACCTGTTCCTTCATCGGCTCCGCGAAGGGCGCCCAAGATTTGGAACATCGGCATGATCACCGAGTAGTTCGTGATCAGAAGCCCACTATAATAAGCGCCGAACGCCATGTCGATTTCGTTCCCGGGGGTGTAGCCGTTTTGCGTGAGCAGCGGTTGGTCCAAGCTGACGTGCGTGAACCATTTCCAATAACTGTCCTTCACAAAACTTCCGAGGCGATAGGCTCCCAACAAAAGGTCGGTGCTACCGGTGCCGATTTCGGTGTCCGGATCAAAACCTGCGTAGGTCGAATCGCCTGTCGGGAGTTTCACCCCAAACGTGAGACCGAGTGACATATCATCCAATAAACCAGTATAGATCCCTCGAAGACGGATATCCCCGATCGAAGCGTGGTCGAAAACTTGGGCGGTCGACATGCCATCCGGAATTGTGGAGAGCATTCGAAACCAATAGGGGACCTCAGCCCGAACGCCCCAATCTCGGTTAAAAGTATACTGCCCACCGAGAGTGACGAAGTGAGTGCTAATCTCCTGATCGGGGTTACTCGAGGCCGCGGCGATGGATGTGCCCCCTCGATCCTGGTTTTGATCCAGGAAATTATATTCCAGGAAAACCATCCCGCCCGTAGAAGTCGAGTAGCTGTTACTCGTGCCAATATCAAACAATCCACATCCGCAGGCGCAGGCCCACACTTGTGCAGGAACCATTAAAGACAAAATAACCAATAGTAGCCGGAAACGAGGCATAGAGAATCTCCATTAAAATGGGTGATCGAACTCAATTAAAGTATTTGTAACGGGCGTAACAGAATCGATCAGGAGATTTGCGGAGGAGGAGTGATGGGCTGGGATGAAAAGAGAGGGTCAATGACCTCTTGGGCGATGAGATAATGAAGGGACCGATCTGCGACGGTCGATTTTAGGCGCAAAAACCCCACACTTTTTATGAAAACAGAGGTTTTAAACGCAATCGTCACGGGCTTCGTCTTTTGCTCGGACGTTTTCGCCCGCGAAATCTCATGACACATTTTGCACGGATGTTTGCCGTCGAGAGTGTGAACGACAGCTTGAGTGACGGTTTCAGTTCGAGTGTTCGAGATCCACATCTGTGCCCACGCAATCGACTGAAGCACGACCCAATGTCCGCCCATCGTCACACAAAGTGCGAGATAAAAAAGGGCGGCAATGACTGCGGAGGGTTTTGAGATTCGAGATGACATTCAAAGCTGAGCATAAGGGGCCGGACCTTGGAAGTCAATGCGTGCCAATCGTGGACGCATCACATCTGAAGAGTGACCAGCGGCACGCGAAGCGTTGAATCCCTGGGAAAACGTTCAAAAAATTCAAAGACCGTGGAAACGCAGTGTACTCCATTTTACAAAGAGGAGCTAGGGTTCCGGCCTCAGGCGGAAGTTCCGGCTGCGCATAAAAAAGCCAAAGTGAACCCTTGCTGTCCAGGGTAGAGCGGATCTCGTCAAAGTGATCAAAGCGAACCGTTTTCAAACTCTCCGGTTTGTAAAAAGAAGTTTTGAGACGAATGATTGTATAGGGGTCATCGCCCGAATAATAAAGTTCGTGGATGGGCGACTCCCACACGTGATGAGAATAAATATAGTTATAAAATTTCACCGGAGCGTAAGAGGGTTTCATTGTACTGATTACGAGCGCAATCACATCGATTGGGATCAGCAAGCAGAGGCCGATCTGTGCGAAACGCCACACGCTTGTCAGATGAGGGAGTAAGCCGTCCCAGCCAAGGACTATCATGATCGGGAGCGCACTTGCGAGGGGGAACAAAAAGCGCAGCTCTTTGTGTGCGATAGCGGTATGAACTAAAAAAAGAGGGAGTGTCGTCCACGTAAGAATATGCTTTGGACGGCGAATCCAAAAGATCACGGTACTCAGACCCACCAGCGCACCGAGGGGAGGAACCCGCGTCAGCTCGGTAAAATAGTAGTACCATTTTTCGACACCAAACTCGCTTGATTGGCCTTGAACCAAGTTATAATACAAATAGTTCCACGGCGTAAAAGTCCAATGTCCGTAACCGATCCGATCGAGAATGATACCCCCTCCCAGGGTTAACGCGAACGCGCCAATCAGGTCCCCCATTTTTCGGCGTGGGTGTTTGAGCAAAATTATCCATGCGAGGAATCCGACACTCATCACCGCCGTTTGGTATCGAAACTGGAAGGCGAGACCCAAGAGCACGCCGACCCAGAAAACTCGAGCCGGTTTCAAAATGAACAATGCCAAACCGATAAAAAACAACGAGCCGGAGATACTTTCAGAAGATGTTCGCGCATGCAAATAGGGAACAAACCAACAGAGAGCGAGAAGGCGTAGGCACCAGCGCTCCGTTTTTTCGCTTTGGGTCCACTTGGGTATACAAAGTGCGATCATCCAAAGAGAGATAAAACCGAGAGCAGCCGAGAGCAGTCGAAAACTGAGGGCCCAATCCATGGGATTTAGAATCCCACTCCAGCGCATTCCGCGCGCGATCGCTTCATAGAGGATGGGTTGTATCCAGGCCCGCATTTCGTGGCTGTACTCCCATGGCAATTCGGTTGCGGTCGTTTTACCTAGACGCAGACTTAAAAACTCCAAAGTCTGGAAGTGTTCGTCAAAATGATAAAAGCCAAGACTGAAGATCGCGGCTAAAATGTGGAGGACGCCCGCGATACCCATCCAATTGTAAAAAGAACGTCTCATCTTGCCGGTTCGCCCTTAACTCGTCGTAGATGAGTTTGGGTGATGATCTCGCGATTTTTTCGGGCGATAAACGTCGCGAAAAACGCAATCCCGGCTGGGAGCAAGAATCCAAGATAATGGATTCTCATAAAAAGATAAGCACCTAGGAACCCGCCCAAAGCAAAAGATGCGATCGCGCCTGCTTTAAGTAGCATCGCTTCCATGTCACGACGATGGTCCTGAGGGGCGGCTCCGAGAGCAAAAAACCGTGCGAGTGCGATCCCGAGGTCGGTCGTCGTCCCGGTCATATGCGAAGTGCGTACGGTGAATCCTGAAGCGATCGTGATTGCGGAGTTCTGGAGCCCACTGGCCGTGCACAAAAACGCCAAAAAGAAATAATCTTGCTTGAGCTTAATCGTATCACCAAAGCCGCCGAACGCATTAAAGTGGCCACACAGTGCTGTTAGTACTAAAAACAAGGTGACCAGTGCCATCACGACGTCGTAATGAGGCCGATGACCGCGATTGATTCTGGGGTCAACTAAATGCGCCGCAAAAAATGATCCCATCAGATAAAACGCCGGTACCGAGAGAATCCCGATAGCGCCGTCCCATCGACCGGCGGCGGCATCAATACCGAAGAGAGTGGCAAACCCGGTGACATGGCTCACGAAACGTTGACATGCGAGGAAGCCCCCCGCATTCACACTCCCCGAAAGCATACAGAGCAAGGACCAGTGAAAGGCCGTTTTCAGCGAAACATGCTCGTTGGAGTTGTGATGAAACATGAGGCTTTCAGTTTGCCACAAAATGGGTCGGAAAACATCGAGGACGAATGAAGTGACAATAATTTGGCGAACCGATGTGAGAGGTGTTGATTTATTTCAGCTGCATCCAACTCCTGTTGGTGTAGAGTCGAGCCATGACGCTAAAAGTTCGTTTCGCAGGTTTGAGTTTTGGTGCAGCAGTTGACCAACAGACGGGCAACTTATCTGTTTTTGAAGTGGTCGAAGAGATCCGAACTCCTCAGGTCCCAATCCATCTCCAGTCTTTGGTGATCTCTTTGGCGATCGAGAAGACGACTCCGGCGCCGTTCGAAGGCAAGTTGCTCATTCACGTTCTGACTCCGGATGGTCGTCAGGCGAGTGTCGGGAGTGGGGATATGAAAATCCCTGCCGAACAAAAGAGACTAAAAGCCGTGTTTCGCCTGGGCGGTTTTCCAATCAACCAATTTGGAGATCATCGCTTTGTGCTGTCTTGGGTGGATCACAACAACCAGAAAATCAACGAGGCGATTTTGGATTTTGACGTGACACAAGTTACGCAAGTCGCACAGGGGGCTGCTCCTTCAGAACGCCCCTCAACAACGCACTAACTCACGATACTCACGTTGCTCAATAGCGCAAACTCAGGGCCGTAGTAGCCTTGTCCTTGAACACTGTTGGAGGAGAAGTGGGATCGCTTCACACGCTGATCAGAGAAGCGCGCGCCCTTGAAGTTTTCTCGAATGGATCCAGAGAGCGACCCGCCTTTGATGTAACTTACGCGACCAGTGACGTTGTCGTAGAGTTTGGCGAGGCGAATCTCACTGCTGAAGGTTCCGCTATTAGGATCCGCGAAAAGACCTGAAAACTGGAGTATCTCGATCACTTGGGGGGCGAGTTTTCGGAGTCCGTCAATACCGAGTGTGCCGGGTTCGACGACGACATTGCCACGAGTGGTGTTCGCACGCATGTTGAGATAATCGCCGTATTGTTTGTCCGCCATGGTTGCCACAACGCGATTGCGTTCGACGAGCTTCAGTGGGGATTGCAACAAGCCTTGCTCCGAGATCGCTGTCGAATCTGCTCCGAACTCCAGAGAAGGGTCGAGCGTTAACGTCATCAAATCTCCTGTTGCGCTTGGGATGAACTCGTCCCCGATCTTAATGAAAGGCAGCGCATTATAAGAATGCGAAGCCGTTAGTTGCGAGATGTAACCGTTCAACAATGTCGTCAAAACTTCGGAGTCGACGATGACAGCATAGTTCCCAGACGTCGGTTTTTGAACGTCTAAAGAATGTTGAGCGCGTTCAGAGGTCTCATCAAAAAGTTTTTCGACCGGTAGATTGTTTAGATCCACGGACCAGCAAGTGTTGAGGTACTCGTCAGACTCCGCCTGTCCATTCGCCCCCTTGCGTGAAAAGCTATAAGCGGCTTCTACATAGATGCGACTCTGGGCGGAGCGATGAGTGAGCCCCGTACTGAGATAGAGTTCGCGATCGTGATTGGACAAAAAAAGTTCAGCGGAGTTAAAAAGGGTGTCTCGTTTGGCAGCGACACACCGTTCAATGCGCCCCGTGAGCTCTCCAACAACGCCTTCTAGATCTTCGGCCATCTTTGGGTCGGCCGTCGCACGGAGGGGCACTTGCGCCGGGATCTCATTCGGCAGATCCCAGGCTTGGTGGTCGGTTTGTTGAGCCGCTTCGATCGCAGCCTGAATTTGTTCTTGAAGCGGAAGACTGGGGAAAAGTTTTTTTGAGATTTCCCCATGCCGGCCCTCGCGCGAAAGCTTCACAAAAATCCGCGCTGAGATCAATTGCTGTTGCACATCGCGGTCCTGATCCGTGACCAGTTGCGCGCCGTCCATCATGAAGTAACGCTCTCTGCGATGAACATTTTCGCGAGAAACGATCCACGCTTTGACTTCCGAGTTTTTAGTCAGGGAGTTTTTAAGTTGATCCAAGGTCCAATTTGATTTTGACATAATAGTGAAGATCTCGAAGTGAAGTTGATTATCCTAAAACGACTTGGTCAAGCAGGACGTAGGGGCCCCCGCAGCCGGCATGAACAAATTCCTTGTGATACTTGCCACAACCGCCGACGTCGTTGTACGGATGTCGCGCTTGATCCGGTGTTTTCGAAGCCGCATCGATTTTAGATTTCGCGACAATCGAGTTCAGAATATCGGGAGTATAACCCGTCATCTGAATATCCCCGCCCGCAGGACCTTTGAAGACGCGACCCGTGAATTTTCCGTCTTTGACTTCTTGAAGAAATGAGATCCCGACCTGGATCCCCATCCCTTTAGGATCTTCCATCCCCCCGGCAGGATGAAGCGCAACGAAACCGTTGTCGAGTTCCACCATGAGTTCATCCAAAGTTTTATCGCCGGCACTGAAATAAGTATTCGTCTGACGAGTATAAACACCGTTCGCCCAGCTCTCGCGTTTGCCGTTTGCGCTGCGGGGGACCCCCAGCCGAATTGCGGAGGTGAGATTGGTCATCGGAGGTTTTAAAACGCCGCGATCCAGGAGTACTTGCTCTTGAGCAAACCAACCCTCTTCGTCGAAGTAGTAACTGCCCCAGGCGGCGTATCCGCCGCCGCCGTTATCAAACACGGCAGGGTTGTTGAGAATGGTCGCGTGTTTGTTGCCGACAATCTCACCACTCTTGTGAAGCTCCCAGGCCTTGCTTCGGCCGCGAGCACAGGTATCGGCCTCTTGAGAATGACCAAAGGCTTCGTGTGCGAGAACGCCGGTGACCACGGGTCCGAAGAGTACGCGGTACTTGCCAGGATGGAGCTTGTCAGCTGTTTTGAGTGCTTTGAGTTCCGAGAGCAACTCCTTGAGATCTGATTCTGAAACGTGCACAGCCTCTAAACCGCCGAGGCCGCCGACGCGAGTATAGGCTCGCTCCGCACCCGACATGAGAATAATCACTTTTGAAATACGAAAAAGATTTTGAGAAATATTCGTTTCGCGATCGATAAAAATCGATTCTTCTTCTACGAAAGTCTGGCGAGCCATCACATACGTGAGATCTGAAACACTCAGTCCTACACCGGGCGCGAGAGTTTTGCATTGTTCGACTGTCTTTTTTAAGTTCTCGAGCGTTTCCGCTGTTGTCGCAGTCTTCGGGTTTTGTTCGAAGGGAATTCCAAAGTGCACCGGGGTTTTAGCCGTGGCTCCGGTTGGGACCTGCGATGTGATCTCTGCATCCAGGGAGACGGAGAGACGATCTTTCCAGGTCGGCGCGTGGTATGTTCGTCGAATTGCGGCTTCCGGAACAGGAGAGGATTGGACACGTTTCGAAAATTTGAGAGCCAAGGCCTTCAAAGCATCGAGTTCAAGTGCATCCGTGGCTTGTTCAAAAAGTGTATAGCCATTGTAGATTCGAAGCACAGCACCTTGCGTGACCTGATCTAGCACCTGCGTCTGCTTGAGATTGGCCGAATAGGTTTTCGAAGCTTTGCGCTCGAAGTAGATCGACCCATACCAGCTAGGATCTGTTTCGAGTATCGGAAGCAGTTGCGCGAACGAGTCACGCAGAGGTATCAAGTCTTCAGAAAAGGGCGCGCGCAGGCGTGTGAAAGTAGTCATGGAGCTTTTAAATCAAAAAAGCTGCGTAAAAGCCAGAGGACACTAATTATTGCATGAGATTTGGTCGAGGATCAGACTATCAATCTTCTCTGCCGATTGCTCGGCGACGACTTTGAGAGAAGTCGCAGGGGAGCCGGGCTTATTGAACGTTAGCGTGATTTTTCCATTCGCTATGTTCGAGTTTGCCATATCGGACTCGTCGATGACGGCGGACGCTTGGCTCGAGGCGTTTTGAACAGTGAGTGTGTATTTTGTAGACTGGCCAGGGATGTTCTCTTCTGTACAAGTCGCTTTACATCCACCTGGAAGACTTGGAGCGCTCTGCAAGTTTTGACAGATTTCGTAAGCAGGAAGCGGTTGGTCCGCCCAGGCGGTAACCGTAGCAACAGTCCATTGGCCGAGGGTGGTGAAGAGAGTGAAGTAGATCGCGAGCATCGACTTTTTCATGTGAGTATCTCCTGGCTCTTAATGGTGGAGTATAATGCTTCACCACGCTGACTGGGGTGGTTTTATAGTGCATTGCAATATTATGCAAGATCTAAATGGATTCTCGCGCGCGTGGATCCGTATGTGCCTAAATAAGTGTTTAATATCATTGTATTATAAATCATTCGAATTGAGGGTGATAAAAGTTGCTTCGCAGAATGGGGTGGGGTATTAATCCGATCAAATTTGGCAATTAATATGACTGATAACCCGCTCTACGCCTTTCTTTTCTTCGTGCTCTTCTCCTGCAGCGCTTGCGCGCCGGGACAGAGTAACGCCCCCAATGCACCCAATACAGACGACGAGATGACTCGGGCGTTGTCGGATGTGGATCACCGGAACTATCAGCAAGCGATAGATCGTCTCGAGGCGTTGGGAGCGAGTGATTCATCTCTTCAGTCGTCAGACCGTTATGTGGACCTGATCACTTCCGCGTATCTCGGACGGAGCGGCGTCGATATTGTGGATGTCGCGAATCAATGGATTAAAGATTATCAGGACCTCCAATCAATCGCGCCCCCTCAATCGGGTGACTCCGCCGCAGCGAAAGCAGTATTGCATCCTAAGCTCGGCCTCGCAAAATTTCGAGACGTTGTAAACGGATTGATCCCGTCTAGCCTTGGACAGGACGATGCCAGCAAGAGCTATTTTAACAAAGCTCTGGCCATGTGTAATACGGTCATCGCGGATTCGGATCGGGCGCAAACAGTTTCTAAAAGGATTTTGATCAAAACCATGATCACGAATTTTTGGGCCATGACATTGGATCTGAGAGACTCGGTGATCCCGCCGCTCCAAGATGCTTTGGTAGCCGCGAATCCGTCTGCGGCTTGTCAGTCAGTTTCAAAAGTAGCCGGGGGTCTTAAAGATCTGACAGCCAGTGGTCAAAACATAGTCTTAGCAGCCTCATATTTTGCGAACAAACAAAACAGTGCTGCCAAAGCGATAGTTGCTTTTAGTGATGTTTCGGCGTCATTGTCCTGGTTACAAACCTACTCGACTTGCGATAGCATCTCGGACGATGATATCGAGAAGATCAAAAACGAGTTGGTCCACTTGTGAGTGGCGGCATCTTTTTTTAATTGGCTCGATTGCAAGTTTGCTTGGGGTGCCCGCAAGTTCAGCTTGGTCTGCTACGTCGGATGGTGATCGTCTCATCGAATACTATTTTGAACCTGCGATCGCAGCACGTGGTTTTACTGGAGTAGCAGATTGTTCCGGGCTGGCGTGTTTGGATTTTAATCCCGCATTGTTGCGGTCTCTCAATGAAGATATCAATATCACGGCTTCAACAGGGGTGAGGTTTAATTACGCTTTATTTAACACTCTCAATAATTGGAGCCAAACAGAAGCACTTTTGGCCTCTAGTCAGTATCAGCAAATATTATTAAGTACGTGGAACTTCATTTCCTTACAAACGGCCAAGATTGACATGAATCTCGGAGTCGAAGTCCAAGGGTTTGCGTTGAGCTATGCTCCGGTTGAAGCCGGTGCGCTTCTTTTTTCTCATGATCCGGTTCTGCCTTATGCAGATCTCTATGAATATGCTTATAGCAGTTTGAGTCTAGGTTATGGCTATCAATCTAAGCTCCCCAAGTTTTCAGAACCGTATTTGTCGGCCCTCGATTTGGGGGCCTCCGTTAAATATGGGTTTGGACAAACCAATCGATTCACTTTTGATCAGTTCACTAGTGAGTTTGAAAACGTGGAGCAACACTCCGATTCTTGGGTAGTGGGAAGATTGGGCGCCACTGCGGTTTTAAAGTCGTCTCATTATCTTGCGCTATCGGCGGTTGTATCGGGGATTCCGATTTACAAAAACGTCCTGACCAATCTACCTAACAATGACTACTTTGATGTCCAACCCGGTTTGGCTTTCAAGTTCGATCGGTTCTGGTGGGGGGATCTTGGGATGACATACTCGCTATCCCGGGTTTTTTACAGCGATGATTTTTGGTTGAAGCAACATCTGGGCATCACCGGAAACATCGGCAAATTCGAAGTCTCCGCCGGCGTCAACGACGCCATCGTGAGTTACGGAATGTCGCTTCAGTTACCGCTTTTCAAGCTGAGTGTGGCTTCTTATGGTGTTTCGTATTCGGATATCAGTGGTCTCGAAACCGATAGAATCTATTGGATTAAACTAGAAATATGAAAAAAACCTCATTCGCGATTCAATTACTATTCTTCACCGCTCTGTTTATTTCTGCGGGTTTATTGTTCGGTACCGAAAGTTATTCCTCAGAGATTGTTTTAGCTCCACCGGCCAAAAAATTGGATCTATGGGATTTTGTAGTTCAAGCGTCCATTGAGGACAATCGGGAGCGAAAGACGGATGGGATCTCCTACTTAGTAGGAGGCGCGGCGGCTATCGCGTTTCCCTACATCTTTACTCAAAACGGCAACCCACTTCGCGACGTCACTACTTTCATATTGGTGCCGGTCGGGGTTTATTCGATGGCAGTGGGGGGCTACACCCTGCTGACGGACTCTCCGTGGGTTAAGATCAAAAAGCGAGTCGAAGGACTCGCCGGCCCGAATGATGGGTCCGATCAATGGTTGATGAGACGTGAGGAACACGCTCGCGAAGCCCTTTTAGAAAGAGCCGAGAGCGCGCGTTTCTGGAGGTTCTTTTGGGGCGGGCTGCAGGGGGGCGCAGGGATTGCTCTCGTGACGATCAGTCAATCGCCCGTCGCGGTCGTGACGTCGGGAACTTTTATTGGTATGTCACTTTATAACTTTCTCTACAAACGCGCCGAGGAACGATTTGCCGAGCAGTTAGATCTTCCGGCTCTCGGATTTTCTCCTCGGGGTGATGCTTTGATGTCTTATACATTGTATTTCTAAGTGCGAATTCACCGAGGCGTGTTACGCTTTTTAAAATGGCAACTCCACTTCAACAGCCGCGCGTTTCGGTTTTCAATCCTCGGCTCGCGGCCTCGCTTTTTTTAGGATTCTCTTCGGGGCTACCCTTAGCGCTGACCGGCGCGACTCTTCAGGCTTGGATGGTAAGTGAGAAAGTAGATCTAGGCGTGATCGGCTTATTTTCGCTAGTTGGGTTGCCTTATACGCTGAAGTTTGTGTGGGCGCCGCTGATGGATCGATTCACGGTTCCGCTTCTTGGACGACGCAGGGGGTGGATTTTCCTCACGCAACTTGCTCTTCTTTTGGGGATTGCCGCCATGGCGTTTTGTCGGCCCGATGGCGTGTCCGGCATGAGTTTGATTGCCGCAGTGGCGGTTCTCGTCGCGTTTTTTAGTTCTAGTCAAGATATCGTGATTGATGCGTATCGAACGGATGTGCTTTACGTCGGCGAACTTGGACCTGGTGCCGCGTTTAATATCATGGGGTATCGAATTGGGATGCTGGTGTCTGGCGCGCTGGCATTGATTCTCGCGGATCATTTTAGCTGGCGCATCGTTTACCTTTTGATGGCGGGTTGCATGGGGATCGGCATGTTGGCCACTTTGCTCGCTCCTAATCCTGAAAAACAAGGCAGTCCTCCTCAAGATCTTCGTGAGGCTGTTCTTTTACCGCTGGTTGAGTTTTTTAAGCGCAAGGGTGCGTTCGAGGTTTTGCTCTTTATCGTTCTTTACAAAATCGATGTCGTGATTGCGACGGCGCTGATGACTCCATTTATTTTATCTCTCGGTTTTAGCAAAACGGATATCGGGGCGGTGACGAAGGGATTCGGTTTGATCGCGACGATTGTCGGCACTCTTCTCGGAGGCATCGGAGTCACTCGACTGGGGATGAAGCGCTCGCTTTGGGCTTTTGGACTCGCGCAGAGTATTTCGGGCGTCTCTTTTATGGTGCTGGCCTATATGGGGCACCATTATCTCTCCATGGTAGGTGCGATTGCGGCTGAGAATATTTGCAGTGGGATGGGGACGGCGGCGTTTTCGGCTTTTCTCATGAGCCAATGTGATCGCCGTTTTACGGCGACCCAATACGCGTTGCTAACGAGCTTGATGGCTCTTACGCGGGTGATCGGTGGTGCGCCGACCGGATATCTGGCGAAGGCGTTGGGTTGGCAAAGTTACTTTTTATTTTCGATCGCGGCGTCGATCCCTGGGCTTTTACTTTTGACCCGGTATTCGAAATGGAAGCAACCGAATTAAAACGGTGCTTTCGGAATTCCAAAAACCGAAAGCGCGCGATCAAAGTGTCGAAAAGTTTCGAGCGAATCGTCCAGGAGCCGACGACCTGGGCAGAGAATAGGTTCGTTGGCGAACTCTAGGGCCGCCTCGCCACCGTCGGCGGGCAGATTCGATGGGATACATTTCTCTTTAATCTCGGCCAAAACAAGCTCGTACTTGCGGCGATCTTTTTCGTCCGTCAGTTCGAGCTCTGCAATGCCCTCGGGCTGATAACGATAAAAACTCGGAACATCCCGCGACCAAAGCATAGGAGGTGAGTAGATCGCCTTGAGGTGTGGACTTGAGTGCACGCGTTTACGATGTGCGATGCTGGTATTCAGATCTACGACTTCGCCAAATTGTGTGGCTGCCCAGAAGTGAAAATTATCCCCCCAACATCCGGCCCAAATGGCGGACTGATTCTCGAGGATTTCGATCCAAGCGACTTTACCGTACATCACGCGCGAATCGATGCCGAAATTTTTCAGAGCCTCAGTACAAGCACTTGCAACCAAGAGAGGATAATCTCCACGGTCGCTTGTGATTCGATCTGCGACTCGACTGACGATTCGCGAGACGAGAGCGATAACAGGTAACGGAGTTTGATCTAAGGATGAAGCGTTGCTCATATTAAAGTTTTTAGGTTAAAGATTTTTAGGGAGTGCCGAAATCGCGACTGAAGCCCACCCGATTAAAAAACAAATACCACCGAAAGGCGTGATGGCTCCCAATATCCGCACATCGGAGAGCGCCAATGCATACAGGCTCCCACTAAACAAAAAGGAGCCTACGGTGAAAGCCCATCCCGCAATCGGCAGCGTAGGGTCTTGTCGATGAATGGACCACAGGCCGACAAAGATCAGCGCGAGTGCGTGATACATCTGGTACTGCGCCGCTGTTTGATAGATGGAGAGTGCGTGGGCGGATAGTTTCGTCGCTAACGCGTGCGCACCGAATGCCCCCATACCTACGGAAATAAATGCGGAGATAGCTCCGAAGAGGATCCAGCGATTCATCATAAAAGCTCCAATCCGCGAGCGATCAGCTCCGACTTTTCCTTTGAGGTGGATGATATTTCGGCCAACCGCTTGAGAACGGAAGGTTTCCAGGCCGCGTTCGTAATCTTGTTCAATGCAAGTAACTCTAAGAGTTCGTATCGAAGGAGCCAATCGCCTTCGTGTTTTGCATCGAGTTCGGCGTGGATGGCGTCGAGTTCATTTTCGATGGAACCAGCGTGAGCACTTTTTCGGAGAGTTCGTACGCGCTTGTAGAGTTCGTTTAGTGCGCGATTTGAGTCTGTGAGATTCGTCTTTGGTTTTCCAACCGGTTGTTTAAGTCCATCCGTCGTGTGTAAGTACTGCGTTCGATCCGCTGCACCTCCGAAGACGGAGACAACACTCGTTCCACATCCCATATCAAACATACCCCAATCGGGTTGAAACAGGATCTGATCACCTTGGCGGACCGTGCAGTTTTTAAACGTGAGAATCAAGGTGCGGCCTTCGCGTTCCGTACGGTCGGTAAGTTCGCCTTCGACGACAACTCCGGACGCGAATTCCAATCGGCCCAGTTTCCCGGACGTGAATCCGAGCGCTCGAAGTTCGGATTCACTGAGTTTGTCAGGCGAGGTGCCGGATTTTAGCAGTCCCACGGGGCAACCGAATCCCTCACGATGATAATCTGCTCCTTGATTGTCCAGTTGCAGATTGCGAAACGACAGCTGGGTCGGTCCTTGAAACTTGAGATAGCTCGGAACCCCGCCCCGCCCCCTCTCCGATGATGAGTCTCGAAGATAAGAAGCGAGGGTACCGCTGATTTGTAAGCCCGAATCTAAGACGGACGTAGTTGCCGTCGCTGCTTGAACGGCCCTATCGAGAGCCAGTGCGCCCCCGATTCGAAACGCCATCTTTTTTGCCAGGTCTTCGAGCGAATTGGATAAGGATTGAAAATCTCGAGCGACAAAAAGTTGAGGCTGTGGCCGAGTGATGTCGTAGTTGACATCGATACAATCGATTGAAAAAGGAATCTTTTTCACCTTCGGATCGAAGCAGTGGAAACTTTCGCCCACCGAGGAGAGAAGGCCGGCTCCGTAGATTTTCGGATTTTGGAGATCACCAATCATCCCGTATTCGATCGTCCACCAAGCCATTCGTGCGAGCTGTGAAGCTTCACTCACGTGGTCGACCGAAGCGACGGCGGTTTCAAGACGCTTTTCGGCTTCGCTAATTTGTTCGGCGGTTGAAGCTGGGTTTTCTTTGATGTCCGAGAGACAGCGAACGGCCTCATAGACCTCGAGATCTTGTTTTGAATAAATCGATTTTTCTGAAAGCTCTCCATAATTGCGCAAATACTTCGCATATTCTGGGTCTGCAATAATCGGAGCATGTCCTGCGGCTTCGTGAACAATATCTGGAGCGGGCGTGTAAGCGAGGTGTTCAATTTGGCGCATATCACAGGCGATCGGCAGGATCCCGCGCGCAAGGAACTCCATAAAGACGGCCGGCGGTATAAATCCGCTCACAGCTACTGCATGCCACCCAAACTTTTGAAGCGCTTGATCCATCGTGCTGATTAGGGGGATCTCTTCGGCGGAAATCCCTGTTTCTTCCAACCCGTCCAGATACTTCGAATGTGCGTGCTTCGAATAGTAGGCCTTCGAAAGTTTGAGAATAAAACGCCAGCTTGCATGGTCCATCGGCGTATAAAGTGAAGGAGTCTGTTGAACGATGTAGCGGCTTAGGTATTCGGGAATCTCATTTGCTTTTAGCATGCGCGCCTAAACGATACCGTAACCCTTGAATCCGCGCCAGCGCATAGACTTTGAGCAAATCAGTTATCAATAGCACGACCCGACCCTTGAGTGTTAGGATGGCTGTATGGAATCGTCGCCCAAGCCAGAGAACACGTCCCGTCGGTCAGAAAATGAGTTCGACGGCCCAATCTGGAAACACCCCTACATGATCTATGTCATGCTCACGGGCGTACTCTTCGCTGCCTTATTGCTGGCAGCGTGGCTGGCTTACACCAATGATTGGCTCCCACACCGCTAACACTACTCCGTTATGGGGTGATTTTCGTGGCTTCAGTTTTTGCCCGTCAGGACAAAAAGTGAGTGATCTGGATGCGCTAATTCACGCATGGAAAACAATCCGGTAGCATCCTCAACCACGCTCACGAAAAAGGTAGGATAAAGAACATCATTCGTCTGAAAAGAAATCTCAACCGCCGTTCCATTCCCCATGAGTTGAAGCTGAGCTCCGGTGATTTGAATGTTACGTGATGCGACGGTGAGGGCCGCGTCAGTGGTGTAGGTGACTAACGTATAGCCGCCATTTGGATCTTGCTCGCGAGCGGTCTCCGTTGCGCTGTTGATCGTCAGCGTGGCAGGTTGTTCGGACGTGAGGTCTCCGGCAACGCCGGTCCACTCGTGAGGAAGATCATTGAATGATGTGATTGATGTAATCGGTGCGCTTGCCCATGCGACTGAGGACATAGCAATACCGGACATGAGCGAGATGAGTAGCGACTTCATAAAACCCCTTTGGTTCGAATTCGTTTTAGTAGAATTTACCAATCAGGATCGCATTCAACGAAGTCGAGGCAACGCTCATGCTACCTGGGTAAACATTGATAAACGGATTGACCGTCCACAACTTAGATATCTGGTACGCGACTCCGGTTTGAAAATCAATCGGTGCATTTGTCCATGCGGTGAGTCCAAAATGACTGCGCTGGTTGGAGAGCTGCACGATATCCGTCCAGAACGTGACAGCCAGTCTTTCGGTGAGCTGATAGTTCGCGTTAGGCGAAATATCAAAAAGCAGATCAGAGTTACTTCCATCTCCTGCGCCGTAAAACGCATTGACGCGTGCAAAAGTATAAGCCCCCGCGGTCCAACGGCCCAGTGTGTAGCTTGTCCATTGATCCGTACGCATGCCAGTGAGCAAGTTTGCAGTTTGGGACGCGGCCGAGATGGGGGTATAAACACGGACGTCGCCGCCCATAGTCCAACCATGGCTATCTAAAAATTTGCTGCCAACGATACTCGCAAAAGGATCGTTCATTGTGACGGTGTGCTCACGAAATGATTCGACGACGACGTCGATGTTTGCGCCCACGCGGAAGCCGGAGCTCCCCAGCTTGTAGAATGCGCCGATATAGCTTTCGAGACCCTGAGTTCCAGCTTCTTTACCGTCGGGTCCGGGCTGTCCGGCGAAGTCATTGTTCGGGCTGAGCGATGGGCCGCTATAAACACCGAAATAGCTCGTCGTAAAATGATCTAAAAGACTCGGTGCATTTGTCGTCGAGGTAGAAGTCGGGTCGGCGGATGCAAATGCCACCCCTGCTCCAATAGTAGACACGGACATGGACACAGCAGACACGGTTGAAATGACTAAAAATCGGACTACTCGAACATGTTTCTTTTGCACTCTCTGGTTCCCCCCGGCACTTGACGATTCTCGTTTACACCCGAAAGGAGATGCCTGCACCGCGTTGGAAAGTCAACGGATTATTTATTCCGAATTTAAATAATCGATCGAGCAAGAGCGTGAGTGTATTAAAGACGTGCTCTTCGGATGGCTGAAATTTTTACAGGGTCATTTGCCTTTTTCTTGACACCTCAGGGACTTAGAATGAAAGTGCGGCATCTATGATTTTCCCGCGCTTAAAAAGGCTCGTCCTCGGTGAGCCCCTAACCAGTCAAATGGCTCATGACGAACTCATCCCAAAATGGAAGGCACTTGCCGTTCTATCTTCCGACGCGCTTTCATCGGTTGCGTATGCGACGGAAGAAATATTGATTCCACTTTCGGCGTTTAGCTTTGCGGCTGTGAATTGGTCGATCCCGATTGCGCTTGGAATCGCTTTTCTTCTGGTCGTCGTAACGGCCTCTTATCGGCAGACAATCACTGCGTATCCAGGCGGGGGGGGCGCCTATATCGTCGCAAAAGATAATCTGGGGACGACGGCGGGCCTAGTCGCAGCTGCTTCGTTGCTCATTGATTATGTTTTGACAGTGGCCGTGTCGATCGCCGCTGGCGTTGAGAATCTTGCGTCCGCTTTTCCGGTGCTCTCACCCCATAAAGCGTTGATTGACGTTGCTGTGATTTTTTTCATTATGTTTGTGAATCTGCGCGGTGTGCGCGAGTCCGCGAGCGTATTCGCATTGCCGACTTATTTTTTCGTACTTTCGATCGTTGCTTTGATCGGTGGTGGAGCGTGGAAGTTTATTAGCGGTGCTGCGATCGCTGCTGCGCCAGTGACTCATGCAGTTTATCCGGCAGTGCCACTGTTTTTGATTTTGCATGCATTCGCTTCAGGGTGTTCGGCTCTGACAGGGGTTGAGGCGATCTCCAATGGGATCACTATTTTTCGCGAGCCGAAGCAAAAAAATGCAATCGTCACCTTGATCTGGATGTCTATTTTGCTGGGGGGGATGTTCCTCGGGATCACGTTGATGACCCATTTGTTTGGGATCATACCGAAGGAAGGCGAAACCGCCGTGTCACTCTTGTCGCACGCAGTTTACGGCGACAGCTTCATGTATTACGTCATTCAGGCGGCCACGGCGATGATCTTGGTTTTGGCGGCGAATACGAGTTATGCCGATTTTCCGCGGCTTTCGTCGTTATTAGCAAAAGATCGATATTTGCCTCGGCAGTTGGCGAGTGTGGGCGATCGATTGGTTTTCTCAAACGGTATTCTAGGTTTGAGTCTCGCCGCGATGGCGCTGGATGTAGTTTTTAGGGGCGACACGCATGCCCTGATCCCGCTGTATGCGGTGGGTGTTTTCTTGTCGTTCACTCTTTCACAAGCGGGGATGGTGCTTCACCACATCCGTCTGCGTGAGCCGCACTGGATGAACTCTCTGGTGTTCAACTTTGTCGGCGCGGTGACGACGTTCATCGTGTTCGGAGTGATCGCTTCGACCAAGTTCATGGACGGCGCCTGGATGGTGGTCTTACTGATCCCGTTCTTGGTCTTTGTTTTCACCCGGATTCACCGGCACTATGTCACTGTTGGGCGGGAGCTGTCGTTGTTAGATGCTTGTCCGACGGGCAATCTTGAACCGATGAAACACACGGTGGTGATCCCGGTTTCGGGGATTCATCGTGGGATTCTCGATGCGCTTCGATATTCATTGTCCATCTCTGATGACGTGCGTGCCGTTTACGTCGAGATCGACACCGAGACCACTCAGCGAATGCAAAAAGAGTGGATCCGATGGGCCCACGAAGTTCCGTTTGTCGTGTTGAAATCACCTTATCGCTCCGTGATCCAACCGCTTGTTCAATACATCGACGATATCGAAAAAAGCGCTCAGCGCGAAATGATCACAGTCGTGATCCCAGAGTTTGTGACCGCCAAGTGGCGCCACCAGATCTTGCACAATCAGACTGCGCTTCTCATCCGCGCGGCCTTGATGCTCCGGCAGAAGAAAGTCGTCACCAGCGTGAGATATCATCTTCGGGGGACTTGAAGTTTAGGTCGGGTAGGGGCTCGGATTGCGGTGGGATTTCACTTTTTAAGATGTCCTAGCGAGGGAACAGATGACTGCGCCCACCAATTTCCAAAGTTCTGAATCGCTTGTGTCGCCATAGCGTTGCGCGAATCATCACGCTTAAGCCCAGTCACGCCGTCGAAAAAGTTCGGATCAAAGAGCCCGAAGTGCATGTTCGCGGGTTGATAGTTTTTCGCTTCACTTTGGGTGATGTGCCGAAGAAGTGCGCCGAGCGCGGTGTTCGCGGGCGGAGCCTGGTGGGGGCGGCCGAGCAATCGCTGTTCGATGAAAATCGCAGAGAGCATCCCGCACGCGGCGGACTCGAGATAGCCTTCAACGCCCGTGATTTGTCCGGCCAGATAAACGGAAGGATGTCCCTTGAGCGACAGATCGGATCGCAAAACTTTCGGTCCGCAAACATACGTATTGCGATGAATGGAGCCTAAGCGCAGGAACTCAGCTTTGTGGAGCGCAGGGATAAGACGAAAAACCCGGGATTGCTCGCCGTATTTTAACTTAGTTTGAAAACCCACGAGATTGTACGCCGTGCGCGCGCGATTTTCCGGGCGAAGTTGAACGACGGCCCAGTGGCGTTTGCCCGTGACGGGATCATTGAGACCGACAGGTTTCATCGGACCAAAGCGCAAGCTCTCGCGTCCGGTGGCGGCGATGGCTTCGATGGGTTGGCAGCCTTGGAAGAATTTTTCTTTTTCAAAGTTTTTGGGCGGGACTTTTTCGGCCGCAATCAGAGCGTCGATGAAAGCGCCGTATTCGGTCTCATCCATCGTGCAGTTGAGATAGGCCTCTTCGTCGCCCTTGTCATATCGGTTCGCCAAAAATGCGCGGTTCATATCGATCGATGAAGCATCGATGATCGGCGCGATAGCGTCGTAGAAATACAAATCATCGGCACCCGTCGCGCGCGCAAGCCAGGTACTCAATGAATCGCTGGTCAGCGGGCCGGTCGCGAAAAGCGTGACCTCGCCTTTGAAGGCTTCCGAAACTTCGCCCCCGACGAAAGTGATATTCGGATGCGAGCGCAGAGTTTGAGTGATGGCTTGTGAAAACAAATCCCGATCCACCGCGAGTGCTTCACCGCCAGGAACGGCGTGCGCGTCTGCGGATTTCAAAATCAACGAACCGATGCGATTCATCTCGGCTTTGAGCATCCCAGGTGCGGAGACGGGGGATTTGGATTTCAGCGAGTTGCTGCAAACCAGTTCTGCGCAGCCGCCGGTTTTATGCGCTTCGGTCATGCGGGTGGGGCGCATCTCGTGCAGGTAGACGTGAATCCCGCGTTCCGCGAGATAATGAGCTGCTTCGCTGCCTGCGAGACCGCTGCCGACGATGTGAACCGATGGTTTTGACATGATGGTCGTGATGCGTCGCATGGTTCGTGGCGCTTTGTCAATTGGAGAATGACTAAGAATTGGTTGCATTGCCGGTCGAATCAGTTACAAAAATGAAATGAAGAAACTCATAGTTCTGATGCTGGCAGGTACTTTACTCGTAGGTTCGGCGGTTACGCCGAAGCGTGCAGATGCAATTGTCGGGGCGGTCACGAACATTGCGGGCGGAGCGGGATTCCCTGCTCTGATTCTCGGGGGCGTTTTGATCGCCTCGGGCGCCACGATCATGAATGTGACGGACCCAGGAAGTGCAACTACAACGACCAATGCTGTGATCTCGGCGATTGGATTCGTAGGGGGCGCGGGTTTGACTGTGCTGGGGTTTATTCTGTTGGACGAGCAGAACTCAAGCTTGTCGTTCGCAGCACTTACCCCAGATAAAGCAGCTGCATTGGGCATCTCAACTGATGAAATGCAGAGTTTTAACTCCGAGCTCGAAGAGTTGAATGCGATCGCAGACCAAGCATCGGTGGCGGTGAGATCCAGTGGCGCTCGTACGGTGAGTGACGCGACGGAAGCTTCTAGTTTGGTTTGGAAAGATTGCAAAGACAGTCTGTCGCCGCTGACATTTTCGGCGCTGACGAAAGTTTCTCAAAAAGTATTAGTTCCACAAAACTAACCCGCGGGTTCTGGAGATATATTAAGATGAAAAAGCTTTTCACGCTTGTTCTGATCACGAGTTTACTCACGGTTTCGGCTCTAACCCCAAAACGTGCGGACGCCGTTTTAGCGGGAGTGGCTGTGATTTTTACGCCAGTCGCTGTACCGATCATTATCGCCGGTGGGATCGCAGTCGTGGGCGGTGCTGGTTGGGGTGTTCTGTCCTCTTTCACCAATTGCGGGCAAAGCCCCGCATGTGGAATTAACGGACTTGAGATCGCGGTTGGAACGATTTTGGCGGGTTTAGTGATTTTGGATCGTTCGCCACAGGGTGCAGATGCTATGAAATTCGCGCCGGTCGATGCACGGGCTGCGGCGTCCTTAGGGCTCTCCGATGAAGAGATGACGAGCTATAATTCTGAGCTCGACGAAATCAATGCGACTTCGCAAGAAGTCGGTGCACGTGTTCTTGCGAGCGACTCGAAGACGGTCGACGATGCTTTGCATGTTTCGAATGCGGCGTGGAGCGATCTGAGCAGCTCCCTCTCCGCATCGGCTTTCTCGGCGCTGACAAAGGTCTCGAAGAGCTTCGTCCAGTCCGTACAAGTTTCAAAATAGTTCTGCACGAACGACAGAACGAAGGAAAAGCCAAATACTTGACATCGTCAAGCTGAGGGCCCGTTTGACCGATAAATCGGTAGGGATTCCTTCGGTATGGCGAAATTGTCGATTATCCAAATTTTGAGCTTTGCTCTTCTCGGGATCTATTCAGCGCCTCTCTATGCCCATTACTGTCCCGATCTAGATCAGGTGAAAGCCGGAACATTCGAGTGTCCTAAAGTTCCGGTTGATTTTAGAATCCTGCGAGACCGAATGGTAGCTGTGGCGACTCACTCTGATGATGTTCCCGATGCGGAGCTGTTTAGGTCTTTGGGGGACGGAGTTCAGTCTTGTTACGCAAACGACCCCGAGTTTAGAAAGATGCTCAACGCGAAGCCCGAAATCGGAAGCTGTTTTAAGAATCTGATGTCCGCCGCGGCCTTTTATCATCGTTCTGAAAACGTTACTGACGTTAGAAGCGATGATGCGAATCCTGACTTGCAGTGGCCTGAGGAGTTGAAAAATGAAAATTTTTTGGACTTGCTCACTCACGCAGCTTCTTCGGCCGAATCGAATCGTTTAGATGGGCTTTCGGTAGATTTTGAGAGGGCACTGAAGACGAATTTATCTCGTAACCTTGAAGCAAATCCGACGAAGGGAACTAGTTTAGCGCAGGCCACTCAATACATAGAAAGAGAAATTAACTCAAAAAAATCTGACGCTGAGAAATGGATCGTGTTTCCGTATCGCTCGAGTGACCTTTTGACCTTTGATACGGTGATGGTGATCGATATTCCGGGTGAGCCCGAAAAAATCGTACAAATCGAGCGCACAAAGAGAGGCTTCAAGACTGCAGTCATTTCTATTCACAAAACTCAATCAGGCAAAAAGACGATGATTGCGACCGATCACTCCGACGTCAACGCTCAATTTTTGAATTTCGAAAACGACGGTCGACAGTTGCTGAACACTCAAAGATGCCAAGCATGCCACAGCATGGGTCTCAAAGCTTTCGTGCCCGTCCATCTCGATCCCAAATATCAAAAAAATTATAAGAGATTCATGGATCATATTGAGGAATTGGCCCCCCTCTCTTTTTCGGGCGAAAACCATAATCCATTTCCCTCCTTAGCAGACAAGGACTCCCATCGTGAAGAACGACGGTCGCCCGCATTTTTTTCAAAATGTGCTCCGGGTCTTCCACCGGAGGCGGTGCAAAGGGTGAAGACCGCAATGAATTGCGCTTCGTGTCATTACGACAAAAAAGAGGGTGGTTTAGGGACATTAATGAACCCCGGTTTGTTTGGTGCCGCCTACCGTTCCTATATGAATCTGTCGGTCCCGAATGCACAAAATATGTTGGATCACGGGGTCAGTCCCATTTTTGGTGAGACAGGGTTTTCGATGATTCTATCGGGGGAAATGCCTCCGGGCGGCGATCATCTCAAAGACACCTCCGAGCGTGTTGCTCTACTTCGTTGTTTGACGACGGAGTATTTTTCGTCCTCAGAGGGTGTTCCGGGCATCCTCTCGAATTGGTTATCCGAGGGAAGCTGTGGCGTTACGGAGCAGGAAGAGGCGATTGAAATGGTGGGTAAGCTTCCGGCGGTCACATCCGATCCAGCGCGAGCCGGAGCGCTTGGACCGCGCTGAGAAGGGCACCGTCAAAACCACAGCGCTCTTGATTCTCAAAAAATCAGCTATACTTGAAGCATGGTTCTCATCACGGCAGTTGAGTCTTTTATCGAGCAAATGCGAGTTCAAAAAAGCCCTCATACGGTGCGGGCCTATGAGATCGATCTTCTCCATTGGGTGGCTTCGCTAAAAAAGAAAAATGCAATCGAGACACTCGAAGAACTGGCCCAAGACCTCGAGCCTTTGCATCTTCGCTCGTATCTTTCCACTCTCTACGATACCCATGAACGCTCATCGCTTTGTCGAAGATTGAGCGCGATTCGCTCTTTCCTCAAGTATTGCCGACAAAAGGGTTGGGTCAGTCGTGATGTGGGTGTGCTCGTGCCGACTCCAAAGGCGAAGAAGAAGCTTCCGCGGTTTCTCAAAGTAGAGGAGATGCAGGAGCTGATCGAAGCACCGGATCTGTCGACGCTTCTGGGACGGAGAGATCGAGCGTTGCTCGAAGTGATTTACGGTTGTGGTCTGCGAGTGAGTGAGGCCGTCGGACTTTGTTTTGGCGATATGGACTTTACGCAGGGCTGGGTGCGAGTGATGGGTAAGGGGTCTAAAGAGCGGACGGTGCCCATGGGCGAGCCGGCGATAGAAGCGTTGAAGAGTTATATAGCGGAGCGGGGGATCGTTGAAACCGAAAGTCCTGTGTTTGTGAATTATCGAGGATCTCGTCTCACCAGTCGTAGTGTCGCTCGAATCGTATCGAAGCAATTGGTCCGGATCGCTTCGAGCAAGACGTTATCACCCCACGGATTGAGGCATAGCTTTGCGACTCATCTCTTGGCTAATGGCGCGGATCTTCGAGCCATCCAGGAGCTTCTTGGACATGCGAGGTTATCTACAACGCAGCGCTATACACATGTTGATTTGGGTAAACTCATGGATGAATACCGGGATGCTCACCCGCTGCATGACTCTTTCAGGAGAAAGAAATTTCCCGACAAAAACAATAAAAACATCAAAAACAAATGACTGTGCAGAATGCGAATGCTATCCACTGAGGACATAAATGGATCGCTTGGTTGATTTTCTCCTGAATTTTTATGGGCCCTGGCCTTATGTGCTGATTTTCGGCATTTTGATCGCCTGCGGGTTGGGATTGCCTATCCCCGAAGATATCACGCTTTTTGCGGCGGGCTTGTTGTCCTATTATGGTTTGACGAATTTGCCAGGGATTTTGATCGTCTCATTTTTTGGTGTTTTGGGTGGAGATCTGATCATTTTCACCCTCGGACATCATTACGGACGTCGATTGACGAAGAAGTGGTTTTTTCACCGACTGCTCCCGGATGATCGGCTGGATGCGATGGGCGTTCGGTTTCGCAAACAGGGCAACCACCTGATCTTTGCTGCTCGGTTCATGCCGGGTCTTCGGACTCCGATTTTTTTCTCCGCGGGGACGTTGCATCTTCCCTATAAAGTTTTTCTCTTTTACGATGGGATTGCGGCTCTCGTGAGTGTTCCGGCAATTATCTGCGCGGTTTACTATTTTGGGGATGAGCTGGACCGAGTGGTGCGAGTGATTCAACGGATTGAGCATGGGATTGTTTTTGTAATCGCGATAGGCGTGATTGCGGTGCTGTTAAAGTGGTATGTGACCCACCGTCGCCTCAAGCGAGCCTAAAAGTAGGAATGGTTTGACCCAGGTGATTCATTTTTTAAAAAAAATCGGTTTTGTACTTCTCTTGTTGGCCGCAGGCTTCCAGGCCGTGGCAGCCGATTCGTCTCCTAATCCAAGCGATATTGCAAAATGGTGCGGGGACCTGCGGAGTTCTTTTCGCGAATTAAAATGGAATCTTGAACCCTGCGACGGGATCGAGTGGAAGTTCGAGTCTCGCTCTGTTGAGGGGCGTCCGTTGGTTTACGCCGAGTTTGGAGAGCTTGATTCTCCAAATACGACATTGATCTTCACGGCGGTTCATGGGGACGAGATCACGCCGGTCTATTTGGGTATCAAGCTCGCCCGTTGGGTCCAGGAACACGTGAAGGAGCTGGCCAAGTTACCTCCGGCGCAGACCAAACATTTTCATGTGGTGATTGCGCCGATTGTGAATCCGGATGGTTTTTTTGATAAACCTCGGACGCGAATGAACGCGCATGGCGTGGACGTCAACCGTAACTTTGCCACCACCGATTGGGATACTCATGCGCTCCAAGCTTGGAAAGCCAAGTATCATTCGGATCATCGCCGTTATCCGGGACCGCGATCGCGTTCGGAGCCGGAAACAGTTTTTCAGGAAGATTTGATCCATCGGTTTAAGCCGAAGAAGATTCTCTCGGTTCATTCTCCATTGAATTTTTTAGACTACGATGGACCGACGGCGGTTTCGCTCGAAAAGTTTCCGCGCGAATATATCAAGAAGTGTCTCGAGCTGCGTGCGCAGTTGAAAGCGATTAGTAGCGGGGTTTTCCCGGGATCTCTTGGCAATTTTGCCGGTCGTGAGTTGGGCATCCCGACATTGACGTTAGAGCTTCCGACGGCGGACCCGCATAAGGCGGAGAATTATTGGCAGCATTTTCGCCGAGGGATCCACACGATGATCGAGTACGAGGTTCCGTGATCCCGAATGGCTGCGTCGTTCGCTGTCCTGCGTGCTCTCACCGTGGATGGAGTGTTGACAAGAGCGAGTCGACGAAGAAGGAATGGCTCCAGCAAGTCCTGAGACAGTGGCCGATTGAGTCCGTCCGAGGGATTCGTGGCGACACGGAAGATCGGCGTTGGTACTACCGAAACAAAGTATGTTTGCGCGCGGAGTGGAAAAGCGGCGAGTGGGCGTTCGGTGTTCGCCGCCGCAAGGAGGGGGCTCGTTCTCATCACGCGCGCGATTATGAGGTCATTGATATCCGCAGTTGTCCGGTCCATTCGCACGAGGTGAAGAAAGTTTTGGAGCACATCTCGAGAGCCTTGCCCGGTCCGGATCTGCTGCCGCTTTGTTTTGTCGCAATCAGCGGAAAGCAACTCACTCTCGTTTTAAAAGCTGCCGACATAAGCGAGGCGACAAAGAAGATTTTGATCGATCGACTCCGTCTGGTTGAATTGGGGTTGGAGGGATTGCATGTGAATTTAAATCCCTCGACGGGCAATCGCGTTTTTTCGAGCGGTGGGTGGAGGCAGATTTGGGGTGTGCCGTTTTCACGTGCGGTCGGTGGCGGGATGTATGGGCCGAATAGTTTTCAGCAGCTGATCCCCGCTTTGTATGAAGACGCGCTACGCGAGTGCGTCGAGTTTTTTGGTGTCGCTGCAGGTCACCGTATTCTTGATCTATGTTCGGGGACTGGGGCGTCGATTCGGCGCTGGCGGGGGGCTGGCGCCGAGACTTTGGGCGTGGAGCTGGGAGGCGAGTCGGTCCGATGCGCCGATGAAATCTTGGGCGAGGGTTCGGTGCTTCGGGGGCGTGTTTCCGAGCGTCTCCCGCAACTCGAGGCGTGGGGGCCCGCAGATTTTGTGTTCGCCAATCCGCCACGTTTGGGCTTGGAAGAAGGCGTCCCGATTTGGATCGCCGAAGTGGCCAAACCGCAGAAGATCGCGTATCTTTCGTGTAGTGCGGGGACGCTTGCGAGGGATCTTTCCCTGTTGAGTAACTCCGGCTATGGTGTACGAAGGATCATCCCTTATGACTTTTTTCCGCAAACTCACCACATCGAAGTACTGGCCCTTCTCGAGCGCGGCGGTCGTGATTCTATTTTTCGGAGTTCTGATCTTCGGAGCTCTGATCGGGATCACGGACGATGAGGCTTATTATTGGTCCAATGCTCAACGTCCGGCGATGGGTTATGCGTATCACCCTCCTGCGATCGCTTGGTTGATAGGGTTATCGCAGGCGGTTTTTGGGAAACTTCTCGGCATCCACTCGACTTTGATGATTCGTATCCCCGGCGCGGTTTGCCTTGCCATCACCGTCGCGTTGGCGATGTTGTGGATGGAGCGCACGGGCCTTGCGCGCGAACGGGTGGAGCGGGGGAGTTGGACTTTGCTTGCTTTTGCCGGACTATTTGGGCTTTCGTGGATGATGGTGCCGGATATGCCGTTGCTCCTTGGATTCACGTTAGGCTTTTTGGCGACCTGGCAGATTTGTTTTTCGCCGCAAGAGGGCTTTCGTTATTATGTTGCACTGGCGGCCGGACTTTGCCTGATGTTTTTGTCGAAGTACTCCGCCGTACTTGCGTTTGCTTCAAGCGCGGTTTCGATTTTGTTTTGGGCACCGCGGGGCCGGTGGATGAAATCCTGCGGCGCTCTCGTGGCCGCGGCCGTTCTGGCGTTGATCCCGATTATTTCTTGGAATGCGACTCATGAGTGGGGATCGATCTTGTATCAAATTCGAGATCGGCATGGGGATGCGCAGGTTTCGTGGATTCGGTACGGAAGGTTTTGGTTGGTGGAGTTTCTTTTGGCGGGACCCGTATTGGTCGCCTGTTTGCCCGTTTTCGCAGCTCGTGCGATGGGTTTCAAATCGATCGAACCAGCCGAGACGAAAGTTTACCGGTTTTTAATGGTTTGGGTGATCCCAGGGGCGTTGATTTTTTTAACCCAGCCGCTGATGGCGGATTTCAAGCCACACTGGGCGTTCATTATTTGGTGGCCACTTTTGATGACTTTCGCGCGTCAACCAAAAGGTGAGGCTCACCTTTTGGTTGCGCATCGATGGTACAGCTTCATCGTGATTCCGTTGGTTTTGGCAAGTTGTCTGCTTCCGATCGGGAACTGGATCGGGCCTTTTTTCCATCATCCGTTTGATCCGCGCTTGGATGTGACGAACGATCTTTATGGGTGGAACGAGCTGCAGGAGTTTATTTCGACACGGCTGCCGTTCGAGGATCAGGGCCTGCCGGTGATTGCGTCCCGGTATCAAACTGCGGGGCATGCGAAATTCGCTCTCAATCCCGCGACGCTAGTGACGCTTCTTCCTCGCGACGTGAAGTCTCATGACGAGTGGCCGACCCTCGGCGTATCAGACGGGGAGGGGCCAGATTGGCCGAAGATCACGACGCCGGTATTGTACGTCTCTGATAACCGCTATGATGAACCACCTCGGTATCCGCAAACTCACTGTGAGAAGCTTCCGCGCTTTGAAAAAATGCGGGGCGGGATTGTTGCTAAGTGGATCGACCTTTGGAAGTGCGTGCCTGATGGTTCGCTGTCCTCACCCAAGTGAGAAGCTCATCGTTGATCTCATCAATCTCCGCAATCAAGGTACTGTGCGTGAGCTTTGCGTGACGTTTGGAAGCTTTCAAGCGAGTGGATTTGACGAAGACATTCTTCAAGGAAAGTGAAATCTCAAGCCCCTTCACGAGGACTGAGATCTTACCAATCATGAGGTCGGGTTGATCTTCACGAATAATAGAGAGGGACTTTGGAGTCGTTATGACTTCGATGCCCGGAACTTTTTTGAGCCGAACTAAGAGCCTCCGGTAGAGCGGAAGCCATTTCTGTTTTTTGCCGTTAAATACGCTAGGGGGCATTGAGAAGAGTTTCGTCGGCTTTTTCAGGGGCTTTTTCGGATGGGACGGCGATCAGTTGAACCATATCATTTCGTACCCATGCAGTATCAGCGGCGCCATTCGTAGCCACCTGAGCTTTGATTTTGAACCATCGGTCGTTCCAGTCAGTCACGAGGTATCGAATATCATTATTTGCGATACCTACCACAGGAAAATTGAGGCCAGGTCCAGTATGAAGTTTTACGTTGTTGGCTCGAATCCGAACCATGACGTTAGTCGGGTTTGCTGGGGCGGCGTCTTGTCGAGCGGGTGCCATCGCATTGTTATGAAGTACGTCTTTGACGTCGGCGACATCAGCCGCAGCCAGTGTGTTTTCGGCCGGAGCGGATGCTAAAACCGGCGGGGTGGCAACCACCGGAAGTGCTTCCGGTGCAGCCATTGGTTTCGCGATTGAAACGGGTTTTGCCGCATCAGCAGTGTCATGATCCGCTTCGTGCTCGGCTTCAGCCTTTGCAGAAACTCGAGCCTTCTCCCAAATGGCTTGTCCTTGAATGTAGAGATAAACACCTGAACCAATCGCTAGGGCGGCAGCTAAGCCGATTGCAACAGGCAGGACACTTTGCTGAGCTCGCGCGATAGGGGTTGTCGCTGGAGTTGTCGGTGTCGTTGCCATCACTGGCGGTGTTGGCGCGGCTGCCATGGCAGCGATCGCGGCTGGAGTGACTTTTTCAACTTTAGGAGGAGTGACGGCGAATTCAGCTGCGGCCGTTTTTAAAGGCCCGTCTACTTTTGGATAGTTGAATCGAGGAGGGATTTTAGCGGTTCCCCCTTTTTCGCCCGTATATTTCGTAAGGCGTTGCGTGGCTACTTGACTGATCATCGCAGTGGGGTCATCAGAAGCCTCGGGGAGGAGGACAGGTTCCCCCGTAGGGGCCTTGTCGACTTTGATTAGGTTGATCTCAGTTTTTCGAACGAGTGCAAAACCCCCGCATTTATAGCAGCGAGAGAATGACCATCCTGAACCGATTTTATCATCCGAAACAGCAAGATTAATTCCACAGTGTGGGCAGCTCCAGCGCATTTTCTGAGTCTCCTCAACTTTTATGATCCCAGGAGGACAAAAGTGCGTCAATGGGCAGAAAATGCCGGTGAATCAGATGAAAATCCTAGGGGCCTAACGATCCAGCGGGTGCGGAGATCAAGTGAGGAACGGAACCTTGCACGTTGTTGGGGGCCGAAGATAAGGCGGATGAAGTTGTCGCAGCAGTAGATGCCGGGGCTCGGACCTCAGCAGGTTTGCCGACGGCGACGGAAGTCGGTGCAGCAGGCGCGACAGCGGCGGGCGGCTTTGAGTCGACCGTCATGGACTTATCGTTCTCTGGTAACGGGATGCCCTCGGTACCGGGTTCGAGTACGCGAAGGACGACACGTCGATTTTTGGCGAGCGCATTTGGAACTAACGTCCCGGATTCATCGCGATCTTGAACTTCGGGGCGCGTATCCGCATAGCCAATTGCCGTAAGGTGATCGGGCGCAAAACCTTTATCGAGAAACAATCGCACCACTCGCGAAGCGCGAGCTGAAGAGAGCTCCCAGTTCGAGGGATAGGCGCCGCTGACAATAGGGCGACTGTCCGTGTGACCTTCGACGACGATCTTGTATTTTTTGCCTTCTTTTTCTTGGCGCTGATTGACTAGGCCGATCAGTTTGTTGAGAATCTCTTTACCTTGAGGGCTCACGTCCGCGCCTAGGGTATCAAAAAAAAGCTTGGACTGAAATGTCACGGTCATTCCGCCGTAATCATGTCGGATGACAATCTCTTTCGAGAGTCCGGCTTCGTCCATGACCTGAGTCGCGAACTTCGCCATCTGTTGAGAGTCGGGTGCGTGGTATTCACCACCGAATTGCTTGGAAACTTCCTGCTTCATGCTCTCATATTTGGGTTCGTCCATTTTTGCCATGCTGAAGAGCATGATAAAAAAACCACAAAGCAGAGTCATCATATCGGCGTAGGAAACGAGCCAATTGGATTCGTCGTGTCCGCCACCGCCTCCGTGATTGTCGGAGTCCGGTTTGCGAGGTGGCCGTTCGATGACTTGTTTGAGTAGCTTTTTGATGGCCATCAGTTCCTCTTTTACCGACTACGCAGCTTTGCGGGTCACGCGATCTTTAGGGAGCAAGAAGGAGTTCAGGTTTTCACGCAGAGTGATTGGATTGACCTGAGCCTTCAGCATGATGGCCCCTTCGATGATCATGCGACGGAGTGCCACTTCTTCTTGAGTACGTTCCGTTAGATTTTCAGCAATAGGGATCAATACGAGGTTTGCGACAGCAATCCCGTATAAAGTCCCGATCAGTCCGATCGACATTGCAGGTCCAATGAGTTTTTGGCTGTCGGGCTGTCCGATTTTTTGTAGGAGCGCAATCATCCCGAGCGTCGTTGCAAGAAGTCCGAAGGCGGGGGGGAAGCGTCCAATCGTGCGAAACATATTCGCTTCGTGCATGAAGCGTCCTTCGACCGTCTTCAATCGCTGCTCAAGGGCGGATCGAATCTCGACTTCAGTCAGAACTCCGCTCGCGACGAGGGCGACGGCTTCTTTTAAAAACTCATGCTTGATGGAGGGAAGGGATTCGTTGAGCGCGGTGACGCCGAGTACGGCTTTTTTGTTGAGTTCAAGAATTTGAGAGATCGCGCCTTGGTAATCGGCGTGGTGCTTGCCTAAAACGCGTAAGAAAAAGACTTTGAGAAGTGAGATGACATCCCGAATGGGGAAGCTGATGCTTGCCGCCGCTGTCGTTCCGCCCACCACGATCAAAATACTATGTGGGTCGAGGAACATCTCGAGTTTATCCGTGGTTGCATGAAGCGCGAAGTACATGATCAAAACGCCAGAAATACAGCCAAAAAGTGATGAGAAATTCATTAGGAAGCTTCCTTCCGCAAAGCGGTTTTCCAGAGTTGATATTGACTCACGACATAGTTATCGTCGAGTTCACGTAAGCGCCGGACGAGGGTTCCGACGCATTTTTCGTAAAATCGGAGTTTTAGGTTGGCGCTTGTGTCCAAGAACTGGCTAAAGGAGTCCTTGGAAATGTAAAAAAGATTACAATCTGTCTGCGCTTTCACCGTTGCTGAACGCGGATTATTATCGACCAGAGACATCTCTCCAAAAAAACTGCCCTGACGAAGCTGGCCCACGTCGTAGGGTTCACCCGTTAACGTATTGTTTTTGAAGATCCCTACGTTACCAGACATGATCAAGTAGAGGCCCCAAGACAGTTCGCCTTCGATAATAATATTCGAATGAGCTTCGTATTCGGCTGAGGCGCCTAAACGGATCAATTGAGCAAGTTCATCGTCCGTAAAATTTTGAAGAAGTTTGATCTCCTTCAGCATTGGAACAGAAGGTTTGACGTCAGTAAGTCCCGCCATTATGCAGCCCTCTGTCCGCTGGACGAAGAGCCCTTGCCGGATTGGTCCGGACCGGCCTCGACAAAAGGTTTACCGGCGCCGCCCGCAGCAAACATGCGTTCATTGGTCTCCACAAGATTGATGAGACCTTCGTTGGACATCATCTTCATTCGATTGAGGACCTTACGTTCCACGCCCAAGTAAGTCTCACGGCTAATCACACTCATCGTTTGTAACTCTTCTTCAAGCTCCGTGATCAGTTCTTTAGGTGATTTTGCAAAGATGGCGCTACGAATATCCGCGGGCGCCCCCTTCAAGAATTGTAACAATTCGTCGTGCTTGAGACTCAGAATCACTTCTAGCAACTGGCCATCGCGTAAGAAGCGTAGGGTGTCGACGCAGACGAGTTTGCTCATCACAGTACGAGCGCTCTCGGGATTAGTCGATTCGAGACTCTTGACCACCGTTTTTTGCATCTCCGAGGACGTGCGCTCAAGTAAGGTAACCAGAACTTCGGAGCCTGGGAGTGCTTCGGTGTTGAGTTTCGGATTTTCAAGTCGTTTACGCTTCAAGGCGTTCGAAACGTTGAAGATAAAAGCTCGAGGCAGATGGTCGATTCGTGAAAGTTCGCTCAAAAGCCGCATGCGAACATCCTCTTCAAAGTTGGCGTAAACAGAGGCGCGTTTTTGCGGATCGCATTGGGTGAGGACGATCGCTTTCACCGTCAACGACTCGGTTCGAATCAGTTCGAGAATCTGCAACGAGTCCATCTCGGACAGGAAATCAAAGAGGTTGGACGAGCGATTGCCGAGGACGAAGAGTTTACCGGCAATCGTACGGTTGTGGAGCTTGCGAACGAGGTCTATCTTTTCCTCGTCTGTTAAGGTGACCGGATTTTTTGCGTAGTACTCCATTAACTCTGAGATGTCGCTTTGCAGGCTTGGGTCGCGGAGCATGTCAACGACGATGCCCTCTCCGAAGATATGAATATATTGCGCGGTCGTTTCGACGCCTTCTTCTGTGAGGACTTTGCTGAAGACGTATTTCGCGACTTTGGGTTGTTGAGAGAATATCATCGTCAGTTCCTCTACGATTCGTTCAATCTCGAATCGTAGCGCGATCAATGCATTGCGATCGCCGTCCTTAGACGAAGACTCCGGGCCTCCTCGATAGGTCGATGGAGCGGATGCGGAGGTTGGGTCTGCAGCAAGGCTTTGGATTACACGATGGACCGTGGAGCCCGCGGACGAGCCGCTGCGTGGACGGTAACTTGCCATCGTGATGAAGATTAGGAGCGACAAGATCGAGCAACCAAAAATGAGTCCGTAAAACTTGAACTTCTGGAGTTCCGCCTGAACGGCATCTCCGCTTTCGACGCGTTCGATTTTTTCGATTCGCTCGAAACGTTCCTGCTTGAGATTGCTTTCCTTGCTATTTGTGACGCTATTGTTTGTGAGATTCTCTTTGTTTTCGGTTTCGTTCTTGCTTTCGTTGCTCTTCACTTCTGTTGATTTACTGTCGCTACGATTATCCGATTTTTCAGATTTATCCGCGGCGATCTCCGCGGGACTTCTCAACGGGATGCCGTACTGTTGGTTTGCGATCTGATTCATCTCTGGTGATGGATGAGGGAACTTGAGGGCCTTTGAAGTCAAAGTTACGTTTTTGAAGAAGTTGGTCTTCAACTTCGCCATGGTGAGAATATTTTCTTGCTCCGTTGGTGAGAGACTGGTGTCGATGAGGATGGTACCCGCGAGGTCCTTGATTCGAATAGCAACGTCGCCTTCTTGCACATATTCACCCGCAGTTCCAAACTGCGCTTCCTCGGCGTTCACAACGTCTGTTTGCAGATTGTAGTCCGTAAGCAAGCAGTGGTCGGGGCAAAACTGATGGAACAGATCTTCAACCGTCGAACGGAACTGCTTGGTGATCCGTTCGCGGAGCTCAGCCACTTTACTGGAGGATTCGATGGGTTCGGGGAAACGCGCAGATATCGTGTCAATCTTGACTGGAAACTCCATCGTATCTAAGTACTGCTGAAGAAGTTCGAGCAATTGCCGTTTCGAGACCTGGCCGATTTTTTCGTTCATCAATAGCTTGATTTTGGCCTGAGTCGGAGCAAGGGTTCCCGCGGGTTTTCGATCCACATCGTCGAATCCGGGCGCGATCTCGTCATCAATGGCGACATCGACGCTGACGTTGATGCCAAGCAGTTTGCACTCGTCATGACAATATTTGTCCAAAACCGGTTGGATCAGGTGACGAATTTGGCTCTCAGCTGTACGCTGAGTCATTTCGATTTCGTTGGATTGAGCGAAGGCAGAGGATCCGGAAGTGATCGCTGCGAGTGAGAATAGGCTGATGAGTAACTTCAATGTTACTGAGTTAGGCATTTTCATGGCGAAGCGATGCTCCTTCGTTGTGCTCGCCGCTCTACGAATTTTCGTAGAGCCGCATTAGTCGGCTCGAATCGAAGAGCCTGGTTCCAGGATTTGAGAGCCAGGTCCGGTTTTCCGAGGCGGTCGAGTAGGGTGCCTCTCATTTCATAAAGTTTTGGATCCGTGGGATAAGAACGAATCAGATCGTCCGTCGCTAAGACGGCAGCCTCGAAGCGTCCGAATTTGTAGAGTTGCTTGATATGATCGCTGGATGCCAGGTAACTCATATCTTGCTGAGGAGTCTGATCCTGTGCAGGCACTAAGCCCAATCCAGTTTCAATATCGTGGCGCTTATCCTCGTCCTCGGGTTTGCTTTGAGGGAAGGTGCGTTCAATCTCTCGATCGGTCGGAGTTGGTGGACGGGCTTTGAAATCGTCCGTCTGCCCACTCGCCGATGCGGAGTCAAACTGCATCGCGTTCGTGTTATCGGTATTGCCACCGCCGCCCGACGAAGCAATGGACCTCCCGCTGTCTTTAAACGAAGGGGAAACCGGGATTACGAAATCTGTCATATTTTGATCTGAACGCGGGAGCTCGATCTCGACCGATCGGTCGCCCTTCTTCGTCCGGAGGATCATGCTTTGATTCGGATCGTTTTTCTCGTTTTCGTAAAAGTCTCCAAATGGATTCTGAATGGGGCGAGCGTCGGCATCGGAGGAGCGTATAGCGAGGACGTCCTTCGTCGTGGAGCAACCGGAGTGGCCCAGGAGTACGATTGCGGCAGTGATGTTAATCAGCTTCATTTTTCTATTCATGATTCTTCTCAGAACAACAAGTTCACTCCTAATCCGTATTCAAATCCTGCGACATTTCCCGCCGAACTCCCGCTGGTCAGAAAAGCTGCGGCCGTAGGTCGGTAACCAATGATGGCGTCCACCGCCCAGTGTTTTGCGAGTCTCCATTCATAACCGGTGCGGACGATCCCACCGAGGAACCCCCCTGCATACGTGCCACCAACACCGGCAAAAATACTTCCGCGAGGTTTGTTGAAGTTTTCCTCTTCTCCGATCAAGTTCCAATAATGGATAAAAAGCAGAGTGAGATCGAACCCCGTGTAGATATCAGTTTGAGTGGCCGGGATCTTGCTCACGAGTGAAGATGAGTCCACCAAGTAGTCCATCTCGAAGCCGACTTCCTTTTTACGGTTGTCGTAACGCTCCACCATTTGGAAAGCTCCACCTAGGCATCCTGTCGTTGTTCCGACATTGGGTTCCGAGAGATAGAGGACCGAAAAACGATACATAATGGTGGGAAGATACTCACTCGTCTTTCGTGCATCATCGACTTGAGAATAATCCACCCCTCGGCGAACGGCGGATGCGCGGGAGGTGTCCGAATTGTAAGTGCGGGACCATACGATGGAACCACTCTCAGGTTCAGTTATATACATCGAGAGTTCCATCCCATTGGGCTGATAGGAAAACGCGACATCCATAAATCCGCCGATGTTTTCCATCTTTGCAATTCTCGAGAGCTCTACTGGGTTTGTTTCCGGCGATGTGATGGTAACTTGGTCTCCGTTTAAGAGTGCGCGTTTTGATCGGCACGGAAGACACTGAACGACCCGAGCTTTTGTATCTTTTAAAATTCGTTCAGTGATCAGCAGTTCGAGGTGGGTCTTAAAGGAAGGCGGAACATTTTCACTCGTCGCTATGTTTCGAATGGCGAGATCTTTGAGCCCATTGACGTTTCCATTTTTAAGGTCGTATTCAAAATCAGAGACGAGATCGTCCAAAACTTCGTAGAAGTTTCTCTCTTTGTCCGCTGCGTGTGCAAGCTTTGGAGCATACGCCGCCAGCGTCACCGCAAGAGCTCCGCAAAGGAGTGTCGTCTGAATTAATTTTTTACCGATCTGTAAGTCCATTTATAGGGCCTCACTAGGCTCTTCGGTTTTTTGGTGAGCGCCTTAAAGATTTAATGAAAGTATTTATGCGATAGGCGAATTTTGCCGAGAAGTTCAGAGTGATGAGACTAAGGCTAAAGGTAAATTACCTAAAAACGTCCGTCGGGTTTTTGTCGCTGAGCCTGATCTACTGGGGCTGGGGCTGCAGTACGGCGGAGATTCGGCCTATTGAAGCACCGGATGCGAATCCACCGGCCTACGCCGCTGTGGTTCACCCAGAAGGGTACGATCTTGCGGACCTTCGTGAGGTTTTTTTCGCTCCTGGTACGCCCAAGCCGGAGACATTAGAAGGATGCGACGCTAATTTTCGGAAGCTTGAGTCTTACAGTCTTTCGAACGAAGAACGGACCGAGGGAGTTCGTGAACTCGTGAAGCAAGATCCGGTTCTATACCATTATTGTTTTTACAGTCGGATACTTTGGTTGGAAGAGCAAATCACGAGCCCAAGCACTTACATTGATCAGAGGCAAAAACTAGTCTTAGATACCTACGGTTTTCTCGTGCCCATCGCCCGTGCGTTTGCATCGGAGTATCATGATTCGCGGTATCTACGGTGGGCGGTATCGCACTACCGTCAGATGAGTCCTTGGGTTTTTTACCGCAACCTGACGACTTCTCCGCAGTTCACCTCGGACGTTGTTGAGGTGGCCAGTCCGTTTGGTTTATGGCGAGATCCAGCACCCACTGGTAATACTATTTTAGAAAAATACGGCATCGTCAAACCAGCTTCAGAACCCGATGCGTCTCGTTCTCCGGCTGGAGTGGCTTCGCCGGGTCCGTCGCCAGCTCTCGAGACTGGGAGTGCTGCGGCGGCGCCGACCGAAGCGGCAACGTCAGAGGTCTCCCCCGCGGGGGCACCGGCTATCTCAGCTGTAGAGCCTGATTCGGCGCCGTCGCCAATTCGTTGACTCCATCTTTAATTATCTTTAGAGAGTTGCGAAAGTTTGACGGCGATCTGCCCAGCCCGTAGCATTATAGTTAATTAAAATAATTTAAAAACTAGGGAGACTCTGTGATTCAGAAAAAAACCTATTCCGTACTATTGTTGTCCATAACCTCTTTTGCATTGAGTGGCTGTGGAGCGAGCACGTCCACGTCAACCTCGACGGTCAATGTTCACCTTCAGAATTTCAAACTCAATACCGGTACCGCTGTTTCAGCGAATCAGAATCGAAAACCACTGACCGAGAGAGCTGCCTTAAAGGGCGGAACTAGCCGAGCGTCGGGATACAATTTGGCGTCGCAGTTGGTTTCGCTTAAATATTTATTTACGTCGATTGCATTGTGCCAGTCCACGGATGCAACGAGCGCTTTTGGTTTCACGACTGAGTCAGGATGTACATCTCTATACAGCAATAGCAAGTCCGTTACAGAAGGCGCCACTGTCAGCCAGATTTTGTCCGTGTTCAATGCTTCAACCGATGCCTTTGACCTGATGAGTTCAACGGATATCACCCGTCTGAATGCAAACGCGGGTGCGGCGACTACTGGAACTTACAATTACGTGCTCGTCAACTGGGCGCCTGCAATCGGAGTTTCTGGAACGGTCACAGTGCCATCGAGTCCATCGACGACTCTGACGACTCAGGCATATACGTCGATTGCATCCGGGACAAATGGCGGTTATCCGACGACGACGCAACCGAGTATGACGGCTTCGCCCACGCCTTCGTTGACTTACGTTCAGTCAGCAAACGGGGGCTCAGTATTTAAATTTCAAAAAGCGTTGACGGTAGCCGCTGGTAGTTCTTATTACTTAGATATTATTTTCAATCCGACGGGCGTGTTGGATGGTTGCTCAGCGGGAACAACAGGAAATATCACCGATGGAGTTCATGGAATGTACATGCCCATGCTGCCCGTCACGGCAGTTTTGCGCGCGACGACGGATACGTTGGTGCGAGAGAGTTATCCTTTGACGATTAACTCCACTTACTCGATGGAGGTCGATCTCTATTATCTTCAGAGCGATACGACCAAAAGTATCGTAGCTGCGCAAATCGTCGGGCTCCCTGCCAACACCGATTCCCAGACTTGCTACACACCGGATATCCGAGTTTTTACAGCTACAACCGCAACGGACGGCAGTATCACGTTGGCATCGGGAACCACGACCGCATCGAATATTTTGACGGGTCTCGTGCGTGGGAGCTCGAGTTCCGGAACGACGGTGACCTTCAATACATCAAATGGAGATGGTGGGGTGACGACGGCGCTTCCTTCGGGTGTGAGTACAGCGACCGAAGGGGCGATGACAGAGACGACTTATCAGTAAGAGGACTTCACTCGCTCGAAAGCTTGCGCGAAGCTACTGATCCATCTTCTTGTTCTGTTGGCGTGCCTGCGTTGTGTAGGGCTTTGAGTTCTTCGTAGAACTCCTTGGACGCGGCGGTCATCCATACTTTTTTGAGGGGTTCTGAGCCTTGGAGTTCGTCGCAGAATTTTTCGATCTCTCCCGAGAGGGTGCGATCGGCTTCTGCTTCCCATTTCGCGAGTTCCGCGGAGTAGGCGAGGTACTCAGAATATTTTCCGGACCCGACCAACTGGGCTTGAAGCTTGAGGTCTAGAGTTTGACGAATTTGCGAGAAGTACTGTTTCAGCTTCCAGATTTTTTGCCGGGTCTCACGAGGGGTGAGTTTTTCGTTTGGGGATTTGGAATCCCATTCGCCTTGAGCGAATGATTTTAACTTTGCTCTGGCATCGGAATTCGAAACTGTGGGGTAGCCCTTCGATTGTTCCGAGAGAGTTTGCATCGCTGATTCTCGGTTTTTTGAAGAGGTATTCGCTTCCTGCTGGAGGCTCTGGATCGCTTCATCGAGACTTGCTTCTTGGCAGTGGGTTGCAAAAGCAAAGTTCGGATAAAACACGAAAATAACCGCAAAAATAACGAAAATCCGTTTCATAATTACCCCTTTACGCCTGGATGATTCTTTAGCCCCTTAAAACCCCCAAGAGCTCGGCACTCTTGGGGGGGGCTTAAGGAACCCGCGGAAACTATTTTCCGAAGGTTCAGGCGCACTTGATCAACTCACGATTACAGGAGCTTGAGAGCCTGCATCGGAGCTTGGTTCGCTTGAGCGAGGACCGACACACCTGCGGATTGCAAGATGTTGCCACGAACCAGTTCAGAGGTTTCCTGAGCCAAGTCCGTATCCGCAATGCGGCTACGAGCGTGACCTAAGTTTTCTTTAGCGACACCCAAGTTGTTGACGGTCGCATGCAATTTGTTCTGGAGAGCGCCCAATCGAGCGCGAGCTCCGAACACCTTGCTCATGGCGTCGTCCAACTTGTCCATCGAATCGCGAGCTCCATCGATGGTTTCGAAATTCATGCCTGCGACGCCGAGGGATTCGGCGCGGACATCGTTTTCTGCGGCGTTGAATTGGATTCGGTCAGCTTCGTTGTTGCGAATGCCGACTTGGAAGTCCAATGACTCTTTTGGAGCCTGGCCGTTGAGAAGAGGGGTGCCGTTGAAAGCGGTGACGTTCGCGATGCGATCGACTTCTTTCAACAGAGAGTTCACTTCAGTGTTGATGTAGCCTCGTTCTTTATCGCCAATCGTGTCTGACGATGCTTGAACTGCAAGTTCACGCATACGAATCATCATATTGCCGATTTCGCTGAGGCCCCCTTCCGCGACTTGCGCGAAAGAGATCCCGTCGTTGGCGTTGCGTTCCGCTTGGGTCATGGATCGGATCTGAGACTTCAAGTTTTCACTGATGGAGAGACCAGCGGCGTCGTCTCCTGCTTCGGTGATACGTTGACCCGATGATAAACGTTGATAGACTTTTGCTTGGTCGTCGCTGGTATGTGCCAACGCACGATTAGCTGCCATTGCCGCAATATTAGTCGATATTCTTAAGCCCATGATTCAGTTCCTCCAACGAGGACTCTTTTAAAGCAACGCATTGCGTCATATTGTGAACGCAAGACACTGCTTAAAACCAAGAGAGTCCCGTAGATTGTTTAATTAGGATTTAAACGTCTGTGTTGGAGAAAGCGCACGAGATCGCCTCGGACAACAAACCGAAGATACCCCGAACTTAAGAGTCACAGGTGGACCGCCAAGTGTAACAGCAAGATACAATTAGCAGACGTTGTCAGCTTCACGCTCGGAGGGCCAATCCCTCTTTGCTGCTGACAACCTACCTATCGGTGTGCCGCGTTAATACTTGAGTAAAATGGAATGATATTAACAATTGGACGCGAACCCCCGCTAAGGGGCTGCTATTATGGAGAAATTTTCAAACAAAAACATCACAAGATCTTGGACTAAGCGCGGACCTCTGATTCGTTTTTTAAATTCTGGGAGGTAGGAGTCGTCTCCTACCTCCCGAAAATGGTGTATTTTTGGGCGGTTTGTAGCGGCCCGTACACTAAACGAGGTTCAGATTAACCGATTAGCTTCAATGCCAACATGTTGTTCTGATTAGCTTGACTGAGGACCGAAGTACCGGCTTGAGAAAGAATGTTATTCTTTGTCAATTCAGCAGTTTCCGACGCCATGTCGACGTCGTAGATACGGCTGTGGGCGCTCGCCAAGTTTTCATTGTAGATGTTCAAGCTGGTGATCGAAGATTGAAGTCTGTTCTGGAGTGCGCCGAGTTCAGAGCGGCTGCCTGTGACTTTCTTCATGGCTTCGTCAACCATCGCAAGGTTTTCCTGCGCGTTTTGTTTCGTCAAGACGTTCACTTGGCCCACACCGAGAGCGTCGGTGGTGACGTTGGTCTTGCCGACGTCGAATTGGAATCGGTCCAATTCAGCGATGTTGTTTGTACCGACTTGGATGTCCATCGCTTCGCCTTCTCCTGCGAGGAGTTTGCGACCGTTGAACTCAGTACCTCGAGCGATACGATCCACTTCAGTCTTGAGCTGCTGGACTTCCTTGTCGATGAAACCGCGTTCAGTATCACCGATCGTGTCAGAAGCGCCTTGGATGGACAACTCACGGAAACGAACCAGGATGTTACCCACTTCGTTCATCGCGCCTTCAGCCGTTTGAATCATTGAGATCCCGTCATTGGCGTTGCGTACGTCCTGACCGATCGATCTCATTTGACCACGCATTTTTTCTGCGATGGCCAGACCAGCGGCGTCGTCTGCCGCGCGGTTGATTCGAGCACCGGAAGCTAATTTTTCAAGAGAGCTTTTTTGTGCAGCGTTGTTGATACCCAAATTACGCTGTGCTGCGAGAGACTGCGTATTAGTTGCTATTCTTAGACCCATAGTTCCACCCCTAGTAGACGTACTTCTCCCTGCGTTCTTGCTGTTAACGCGTGGATCGATACGATAAACCCGTCTCCCTGCGCGACCTTCGCAAAGCGCACCAACGCCTTACGTGTCCACGTATGAAAACGAATCTTAGTTGTGGCAGGAATTTGCTGTACCCCTGCCGGATCATCGAACGTCAGGTGCTTTCGCACATGCCGGCCTCTCTGGACCCATTCCAGAGAATTGATGACCCTTACAATTGATCGTTTCGGTCCAGTATTGAAAATGCTTTAGAGTTATTTGGTCAGGTATTCAGGCGTGAGTGCGTTATTCTATGCGCCATGCGTCAAGTTGATGAAATAATAGAACCTGACTCGTGGTTGGGAAGGCGCCGAAATTGTTAAGAGGAAGTTTACCGCACGGTAATAGGTGACTAATTTAGATTTAAAACAAGTGAGGCTCACCTCACCAAAAGGTGAGGCCCACCTTTTGGTGAGGTGAGCCTCACTTATGCCCAGCTTTCAGCTCAAATTTCCGCGTCCGCATACCGATAGGTTTCTGATGGGTGACGAAACTTTTAGTCCAGAACAAGCGATGCAGGGGTTAGCGGTTTTGAGTGCGATCCCAGTCGTTCTTCTGGCCTTGTGGGCCGATTATTTTGGGCATTTCATCGAGAGTCAGGTCAAAGCGAATCCTAGCTTCGATCGCGCGCCGGAGTTGGTCCGAGTGCGCTCGGCTGGGATTTGTGCAATGGTTTTTCAATTCGTAGTTTTCATGACGTCTATTGATGTTCGGCGGAGTTATCCTACTTTGACGACGCTTCTGTTTGTCGGGGCGATTGTCGTCCAGGCCTGGATCCAAGCATCATTGGATAAAAAAATTCGCGCAACGATGCCGACAACAGCGCTGACACCTGGAAGTCAAAACGAAATCGACCAGCAGGCAATACTGAAGGGGCAGCAGAAACCTTTGGACTCCTTAGCGCGCACTTTGTTTTGGTGCGCTGTGGGTGGTGCTTTGTATGTCAGCACGGTTCTCGGCACCGTAGCTGTGTTTACCCTGGCTGCGCGCATGCTGCATGCCTCTTCGGGAGTGACGACGTTTGTGGTGATTCTTGGTGCAATCTTGGGCGTCCTCGGGGGCTTGGGGATTAATTTTGCCCTGGGGTCGTTCCACTTGCGCCAGATGTTACCGACAAAAGCATTAGAAAATGCCGAATTATCCGCGGTTTTTGATGAAAGTTTCAAACGGGCAGATCTTCGATCTCCGTCGTATTGGGTGATCGAGAATGATCGCGTGGGTCAGTTTAATTCGAGCAGTGCGATGGTCGCCGGATTTAAATCGGGTCGTGGATGGTTTAAGCCGGGTCTCTTCGTGTCGCGAGGGGCGATTCGAGTATTGTCTAGAGGTGAATTGCAGGCTGTGGTTCTCCATGAGGTCTCTCATATCAAACTGGGGCACTTGAAAAAGAGGATGATGTTTTCTTTCGGGCTGATCGTGGGAACAACGTTTGTTGCCACTTTTTTTGTTCTCTTGGCTCACTTCGCGTTTCCAAGTGTGACGATGACCGGTATTTTCGGGCCCGTAACGGCACTCGTATCGTTTTTCATGACCTTTCGAATGCTCGCGCAACAAAGTCAGGTGCATGAACTCGAGGCAGATATTTATGCGATTGAGAAGCTGGGCGCGAATCTTTTTGATCTGACGAATGCGCTTCGCAAACTTTCGCACGCGAATGAGCCAGACACGAATCCGTGGAGTTCGCATCCACCGACGGAAAGCCGTATTGGCGCTTTGAAAGTCTATTTTGATCGCAAAGCGGCGCTTGAAAATCCAGTCGATTCTTCCCGCGATCGCGCCGCTTAACGCGCCGCTCGGCATATCGGGTGCCAATAAAAAATATCTTGCTGAATTGACCCTTCACTCAACCTTGTGCGCTTTGTAGAATCCGCCCTACAAAGCGTGACTAGTTTCAGTCGAGGCGAAGCTCTATGAGATAGCTATTCACTGGCACCCGACGTGCCGAGCGGCGCGTTAAGCGGCGCGATCCGCACTGGAAAATCGTCGGCGCTAGTGCTAACTCTTTTGCTATGAAAAAAGTTTTTATCACGGGAGCGGCGGGCTTCATCGGAAGCAATCTGGCCGATCGTTTATTGTCAGAGGGTATTTCGGTGGTGGGGTGGGATAACTTCTCGACCGGGCAAGAAAAGTTTATTGCGGGTGCGCTGAAAAACTCGAATTACAGGCTCATTCTGGGCGACAACCTTGATCTTGCGGCGCTCACAGTTGCAATGAAAGAATGCGATACTGTATTTCACCTAGCGGCAAATGCGGACGTCCGTTTCGGGCTTCAAAGTCCGCGTAAAGATCTCGAACAAAATACGATCGCAACCCACAACGTTCTCGAAGCTATGCGCGCGAATGAAATTAAAAGAATCGCGTTTTCCTCGACGGGCTCGGTGTACGGTGAAGCGGTGAAAATCCCAACAAACGAAAAGGATGAGTTCCCGACTCAGACCTCTCTATATGGTGCCTCAAAGCTCGCGTGTGAGGGTTTGATTGAGGCGTATTGCGAGGGCTACGGTTTTGAAGGGTATATTTTTCGTTTCGTTTCGATATTAGGTGAGCGGTATACGCATGGTCACGTTTTTGATTTTTATAAACAACTTTTAGAAAACCCAAGGGCGCTTCGCGTTTTAGGGGATGGCTCCCAGCGCAAGTCTTATTTATATGTTCAGGACTGTGTCGACGCTATCCTTCATGTCATGCGACTTGAGACCGCAAAAAAAGCTCCACATAGAGTTGAGATCTATAACCTCGGCGCCGACGAATATTGCCAGGTGAAAGACTCCGTTGGTTGGATCTGTGAACGGCTCGGACTCAAACCCGAAGTCACACTGACAGGCGGTAGTCGCGGATGGGTGGGGGACAATCCTTTTATTTTCTTGGATACGGCGAAGATTAGAACGACGGGTTGGAAATCAAAGCTCTCCATTCGCGAAGGGGTATTGAATACCGTTGACTGGCTTCGAAACAATCAATGGGTGCTCGAGAAGCGCCACTAAGATGGAGTTTGAAAAATGCAGCTCGTAGTTACGGGAAGTAGCTCCGGCATCGGCCGATTTTTAGTCGAACGCCTCATCGAAAAAGGCCATCATGTATGGGGCCTTGCACGTTCGGATCAATCGGCTCATCGTTCGAAAAGTTTTAGCCCCGTTCGTTGTGACGTCACAAAATGGGAAGACGTTGAGCGTGCTGGACGAGAAGTTCAGGGTCCGATTGGCGCGCTGATTTGCTGCGCAGGTATTCAGGGAGCAGTAGGGTTTTCGATGGATCTCGATGCTCATGCGTGGAGCGACACTGTTCGCGCGAATATTGACGGGACATTTTTCCCGATGAAGGCATTTTACTCACGACTGATCGCAGGACCGGGACATGGTAAAGCGCTTTTTTTCTCCGGCGGCGGATCGACAGGGCCGCGCGCGATGTTCTCAGCATACGGAGCGGCGAAAACGGCGATTGTTCGCTTAGCCGAAAACCTTGCGGTCGAAGCGCGAGAAAAAAACCATTTGATCGATATCAATGCCATCGCTCCGGGCGCGATCGCGACGGCGATGACCGACGAAGTCTTGCAGATGGGGCCGGCGCTCGCCGGGCAAAAAGAATACGATGCCGCGAAAAAGACTAAAGATCAAAGCGCCGAAGCTACGCTGGGTAAAGTTTGGGGTTTGATTGAAGTTTTGCTCTCTTCAGATTCCGACGGTTTGAGTGGCAAATTGATTAGCGCACCTTGGGATCCTTGGCAGAGTTTTGCCAAAACTAAGGGCGATTTGATGAAGTCTGATATTTTCACTTTAAGACGGATGGTGCCTCCACAATGAATACGAAACCGATTCGAGTAGCGATTGTTGGCTGTGGTTTGATTGGTAAAAAGCGTGCAGCTCAAATGAAGGCATCGGGAGGTGAAGTCGTTTTTGCCTGCGATACGAATCTGAAGGCGGCAAAAGATCTTGCCGCACCGTTTTCTGGCTGCCAGGTGACTGAAAATATCGCGGACATCGCGGCGTCTCCGAATGTCGATGCAGTCATGATTGCGACGACGAATTCGGCGTTGGCACCTCTTGCTCTGGCTTCGATTCGCGCTCGCAAGCATGTGCTTCTTGAGAAGCCCTGCGGACTGGTTGCGTCCGAAGTTGCAGATTTGGAGCGTGCGGCGATCGAAAATAAAGTCTCGGTACGCGCCGGTTACAATCATCGCTATCATCCAGCCTTGACGAAGGCGCATGAGATTTTCAGATCCGGTGCTTTGGGGCCGATGATGTTCATCCGTGCGCGATATGGGCACGGCGGTCGTATTGGTTATGATAAAGAATGGCGCGCAAATCCTAAACTTTCTGGCGGTGGCGAATTGATCGATCAAGGCTCGCACCTGATTGATTTGGCTGGATGGTTCTTGGGGGATTTTGAATTCGTTCAGGGGCGTGCGGAGACTTATTTTTGGGACATGCCAGTGGACGATAATGCATTCATTCATCTGAAGACGGCCGGCGGGCAGACCGCGTTTTTACAAGCAAGTTGTACGGAGTGGAAAAACCTCTTTTCGTTCGAGATCTACGGCAAAAATGCTAAACTTCACATCGAAGGCTTGGGTGGTAGTTACGGATTGGAGAAGCTTCATTACTATAAAATGCTTCCCGAAATGGGCCCGCCGGAGACTTTAGTTTATGAGTATCCACGCGGTGATGAGTCGTGGAAAATCGAAATGGCGGAGTTTTTTCAAGATTGTCGTACAGGCCGAACGCCTGAACCGGGATTGAAAGAGGCACGAAAAGTTTTAGAGATTGTCGGTAAAATTTATCAACAAAGCGGCATGAGGAACCTATAAATGATTATCACTCGTTCTCCCCTTCGAATTACGTTAGGCGGCGGTGGCACGGATCTACCGTCTTATTATAGTGAGCACTCGGGATTTTTGATTTCGGCAGCGATTGATAAATACGTGTACATCACGCTTCACCAAACGTTCGAACAAGAGTTGATTTTAAAGTACTCGAAGATGGAGCGCGTTCAGCGCATCGATCAGATCGAGCATCCCATCGTTCGCGAAGCCTTGAAAATGGTGGGACTCAAGGATCCTCACCTTGAGATCACTTCGATGGCGGACATCCCCGCTGGAACAGGCATGGGTTCGTCCGGAAGTTTTACGACGGCTCTTCTTAAGGCGTTGCATATTTTGCAACGAAACTTGATCCATCCGAGTGAGTTAGCGGAACAGGCTTGTGATATCGAACTCAATAAGCTCGGCGAGCCGATTGGCAAACAGGACCAGTACATTGCTGCTTATGGAGGGATCACTTGTTTCCAATTCATGCCGGATGGTCGCGTGATCGCGAAACCGCTGACACTCGATGCAGAGACGGCGTACAATCTCGAAGACAATTTGTTGCTGTTTTTCACGGGTTTTCGGCGCTCCGCTTCGGCGGTTCTCAAAGATCAAAATGACAAGACCAAGGCGAATGATAAGGCGATGATTGAAAACCTTCATATGGTGAAAGAACTGGGTCGTCAGTCGCAGATTGCGCTCGAGAAGGGTGATCTGCGAGAGTTCGCGCGTCTGATGGACGTTCATTGGAAAAACAAAGTCGCCCGCTCCAAAGGTATGTCTAACGAACACATTAACGAATGGTACGAACATGCCATGAAGAACGGCGCGCTCGGTGGCAAGCTCATTGGCGCCGGTGGCGGCGGCTTGATGATGTTCTACGCCGAAGACAAAGTGAAGCTTCGTCACGCGATGACAGAAAAGGGACTCAAAGAAGTTCGTTTCCGTTTTGATTTTGAAGGCACAAAAGGGATTGTGCAGTAAAATGCAGATCGTCGTCTTAGCTGGTGGACTCGGAACTCGGATGCGCTCAGTGTCCGAACTCGTGCCGAAAGTGATGCTCCCTGTGGTGACGGGGGGGCGAGAGATCCCTTTTATCCATCATCAACTCAATTGGCTCGTGAAACACGGCGCGACTGAGATTGTTCTTTCGATTGGTCATAAGGGCCAGATGATTCGAGATCTCGTGGGTTCCGGTGCTCAATTCGGCGTTCGTGTTCAGTATGTCGACGAAGGCGAAAAGCTTCGCGGAACGGCTGGTGCACTTCGTTTTGCATACGACGAAGGCGTTTTGAGTGAAAAATTCATGCTGATTTATGGTGATTCTTTTTTACCGATCGATCTACAGCCAGTTTGGGCAGAGTTTGAGCGAGTCGGCGAGCCGGCTTTAATGACGATTTATCGCAATGGTGGAAAGTTTGATCGAAGCAATGCGCGTTGGGATGGCTCGCGAGTCTTTTATGACAAATCGGCGGATCCAGTTGTGGAGAGAATGGATTTCATCGACTACGGCCTCTCAGTTTTTAAACGTGATGTGATCCGAGATCTGGTCGCCGCAAACATCAAATATGACTTGGCTGATGTGATGAAAAAACTCAGTTTAGATGGGCATCTTGCCGGGTTTGAGGTTCGAGAGCGATTTTACGAGATTGGCTCGCCGGTGGGGCTGAAAGATTTCCAAGATTACATCAATCGGGGCGGTGCTCTTTGAAAGGGCTCATTCTCCTGGATCGCGATGGTGTGATCAACAAAATGGTGATTGATCCTGAGCACGGAACGATCGACAGTCCACTTCACCCGTCACAGGTGACGATTTTCCCGTGGGTGGTGGAGGCATTGCTTCGGTTACAAAAGGCGAGCTATGCGCTCGCAATCGTGACGAATCAACCGTCTTCAGCTAAAGGTAAAACCACGCGCAAAAACTTGGAAGACGTTCAGGCCTTGATTTTGGAGACTCTGACTCAGGCGGGTGTGAAAATCTTGGACGCACAGGTTTGCTTTCACCGAAGTGAGGATCGCTGCGAGTGTCGAAAGCCCAAGCCGGGGATGCTCAACACCGTTTTTGAGCGCCATCCGGAGTTCGTGAGAGGTGATGCTTGGATGATTGGCGACGGTGTGACAGATGTTGAAGCCGGGTTGGCAGCCGGCGTAAAGACTGCCTTTATTGGTCCAAGAAAGACGGACGCTATCGCCATTTTTGAAGAAAAGGGCCTAAACCCCGATCTTTGGGTTGATAACTTATTGAAATTTGCGCTACTGTTGGCGCCATAAAGAAAGAGGGCCCCAAATGAGCAACAATTCAGAAACTTTCACGAACGTTTTTCTCAACGAGAGCATTGAGCTGATCAAGAAACTCGACGTCGCATCGATCGAAGCTTTGGCGCAAGGTCTGGGCGCGCTTCGCAATAAGGGCGGACGTCTTTTCATTTTGGGCGTGGGTGGATCTGCTGGCCACGCCGGTCACGCGGTGAATGATTTTCGCAAAATTTGCGGGCTCGAATCTTATGCACCCACCGATAACGTTTCTGAACTCACGGCTCGTGTGAACGACGAAGGTTGGGATAGTTGTTTTTCAGAGTGGCTCAAAGTTTCACGCATTGGCTCAAACGACGGCGTTTTGGTTTTCTCCGTCGGCGGCGGCAACCTCGAGAAAAAAGTCTCCGTCAACTTGGTTGAGGCTCTGAAAACTTCAAAAGAAGCCAAGGCAAAGATTTTCGGCATCGTCGGTAAAGACGGTGGCTACACCAAGCAGGTCTCTGATGCTTGCGTCGTGATCCCGGTCGTTTCCACCGATCGCATCACTCCTCACACGGAAGGCTTCTGCGCTGTGGTTTGGCACTTGCTTGTCAGTCACCCCGCTTTGAAGAAGACCATCACGAAATGGGAATCGGTTAAATAAGGCCGAATTAGCCGCCTTTTTGACCCTTTTTGTTCGATATTCCGTGAGTCACCATTTTTTGGTGTAGGTACGTGCGATCGATTTTGAGGAGGAGCGCGGCTTGGGTGATGGATCCGCCCGTGTGATTCAAAACGAACTCGATGTACTCGCGTTCCGTTTTGTTTTTGAATTCCTTGAGCGGTAGGATCTCTCGCGGAGATTCGCTGACCTGCGTTTGTGGGGTCTTTGTCCTGTGAAGATTCGTCAAAACTTGTGCCAAGTGTTCACGTAGGATTCGTGCGTCGGAGATCAGGCTGACTCGCTCGGCGACGTTGCGAAGTTCACGGATATTCCCCGGCCATGAGTGTTCCAAAAGTGCGTCGATCGCCTCTTGAGCGATGACTTTGGGAGCCTCTCCAAACTTAGAGCAAAATCCATTCACGAAGTATGAGAAAAGCGGGGCGACGTCCTCGGTCCTCTCCCGGAGTGGTGCGATGGAGATTCGTGCGACGTTGAGGCGATAGAATAGATCGGGACGGAAGAGGCCTTTCTCGATTTCCTTTTCTAAGTCGCGCGAGGTAGCGGCGACGAGGCGTACATCGACTTTTTTGATTTGGTTGGAACCGACTTTTTGGATTTCGCCGGATTCGAGGAAACGTAGGAGTTTCGTCTGCGCGCTGGGAGAGAGGTCGCCGATCTCGTCCAAGAAGAGGGTTCCGCGATCGGCCATTTCGATTTTGCCCACCTGGTCCGAGACCGCGCCTGTGAAAGAGCCCTTTCGGTGACCAAAAAGTTCGCTCTCGATCAAGTTGTCTGGGATTGCGGCCGAGTTCACGATGATGAATGGGCGGGCAGCGCGTTCGGAGGACTTCCAAATGCTTTGGGCGACGACCTCTTTGCCGACGCCGGTCTCACCGGTAATGAGGACCTTGACGTCTTTTTTCGCGTATTGCTCAATTGCGCGGCGGATCTTTTTGGTTTCGGCGGACTGGCCGATGATTTCGACGCTGAGGCTCGGCTGATTCGTCATCACCTGCAGACTTTGCCTGAGCGATAAACTCTCTAGACATCGCTCAATGGTGAGTCGCAGACGGTCCGCGGAGATGGGCTTTTCGATGAAATCATAGGCTCCGAGCTTGATCGCGAGTGCAGCCTCCGCCGCAGAGGCCGCCCCGGAGAGGACGATCGTAGGGACTTGGATCTGTTCGGAGATCATGCGTCTCATGAGATCCAGGCTTGTCGCGCCCTTGAAATGAATATCGAGAAGCAGCAGATCCGGCTGCTCTTTGATGATGAGCGAATGAACCTCAGCTAATTCTCCAGACTCTAAAATCTCATACGACTCACTCGATAAAATCAGGCGAAGAGATTGGCGAATGGCAGCTTCGTCATCTGCGATCAGTATTTTCATGCGTTCGGCAACTCCAATTCGAAAACGACACCGTCGGTGTCATTGTTTTTGACCAGTGCGAGATCGCCCCCGTGATCGAGCGCGATCTTTCGTGAAATCGTCAATCCCATTCCGAGATTGGATCCATTGGATTTGGGGTGATCTAATTTAGTCGATACATAGAGATCGAAAATTTTGTCCGCTAGTTCGGTCGGGATCGTGCCGCCCGTGTTCGAGAATTGAATCCATGTTTTCCCGTCCTCCTGTCGAGCGCTGAGGCGGGCGTGGATGAGCGTCGTAGAATTTGCTTCGACTGCGTTTTTGAGGAGGTTGAAAAAGACAAGATTAACGAGCGCCGTATCGAAGGCGATGGAGTCGATCGGAAGACTCCCTTCTGTAAAGGTAAGCCGAACCTGGTCAGGTTTAAAATCGCGATAACTTTCGCAAAACGATTTTAAGAATTCGCGCACCGAATGCGGCGATTTTTTAACGTCCGGAAGTTTCGCAAACAGGGTAAAACTCTCAATCAATCGCTCGATGGCTGAAACCTGATTTTTAATCAGCTCGGATCCTTGATTGAGGTAGCTGTTAAAAGATGCCGGTGGGAGCGAGGCATACTTACCTTGAATATCCGTCGCAATTAGCTTGATTGGCGTGATGGGTGCCCGCAGTTCGTGCACCAGCATTCGTGCGACTCTCTGCCAGGATTCGAGAGACCCCAGCTTCTCAAGGCGCAGGGAGTGGGTTCGGTTTTCTTGGATCAGTCGTTTGAGCAGATCGACGATCCCTTTGGATATCCAAAAGGACATTGCCAAAAATACGCCCAAAACAACAAGTGTATTGCGAAGGGTTTGCTTGAGAATCTCCTTCACCAGATTCTCTCGAACGAGGGTGACGTCTCCCCGCTCGATTTTGGACTCGACTGTTTTTTCAAACTCCTTTTTATAGTCTTCTGTGTGCCGAGGGTCGAGTGAGGATATTTTTTTAAGCAACTGAAGGTGGGAGTCTAGCTGGGCTGGCGGGTCCGCTTTTTCGACTACTTCAAAAACCAGCTCAATACTTTCTCGTTGGAGAAAGTATTGAGCCAGCATCAGCGGTATTGTGGCCAACAATAGGACGAAAAAGATCTTGGTCCAGATTTTCCAGATCACTTTTGGATTTCCTTTTCTAAGAGTACTTTTTCGCTCGGCATGGTTTCGGCGAGTTTTTTCCAATCGATCCCAATGAGGTGTTGGCTCTCGAGTTCTCGACCCGTCGTCACTTGGAGCCTCGTCATCCGCTCCGACCACATTGGGTTGAGGAGAATGCGAAAAACATATTTCCTCCCCGGTTTGAGATCGGTGTCTTCGATCTCAAGTTGCTTGCAGACCTCGCTCACCCCGTCCTTGAGATAGAACTTGGATAGAACCTGATCGCCGGATCTTAGCGTGACGACATCATCCCAAAGATTGAGGCTGACTCGTACCGCTTTTTTGTAAACCAGATTGCCGTCTTCAAACACCGTACTCATCAATTCGAACGGGATACCTGCATTGATTTTCTTTAAGATCTCTCCTTGGTACGCATCTCGGTAGAAGCCGCAGATGCCCAGGGTTCCTTGTGTTCCGTGCGCTCCGAGGCAGACCCCCGAAGCGCCCAACAGGAGCAATAATCCGAGGCGTTTCATTAGTACGTCCGTTGGAAATAATATCCAGCGCTCAGGTTCAAGTTCCAATCGCTGTTCGTGAGCTTGTACTTTAATCCTACATAAGGAGCGACTTGTTCGTAAGTCGGGGTCGAGGCGGCATATGATAAGACTTCTAGACCTACGACGGCACTGACCTGTTGTCTTGAAGTTTTATCGGAACCATAGATTTTGGAGAGTCCAATGTATGTGTTCCCTTGATATGGCCCCGTAAGAGGTAGGCGATCCTGAGGGAGTACTGGATTGTCAGCTAAGCGCATATCGAAGGCACCGATCAAGAATGTATCAATGAAGCCCATGTGGTATTGACCGTTGAACGCGTAATCAAAAATCGAGTTGTTTTGAAATGAATTATAATAGCTAATTTTGAATTTGGCATTGTTCCAGAAGTCTTGACCATAGTCGTATCCAAAAACAAAACCTGGCAAAAGCAGGTAGTAGTAGTTTTGCGAGCTAACTTGATAGGGCATGACGTTACCCAGCAAGAGGGCCGGCCCGATGAACGCATTGCCTCGAACCAGGTTGATTGGGCGAGTGAAAAGCAAGTCAGTCTGCATGTCAAAAGCAAGACGATTAGATCCATCTGAAGCGATATTGTCGCTGGTCAGATCCATATTGAGGTCGTAGGTGACGTGGTTTGAAACAGAACCTTGTTCCTTCAGGGAAAGGTCGGCGAGGTAGTAGTTTCGATTCTGAAGTTTCTCGTAATCATCGGAACTGACGACAGCAGGGGAGACAGCCAAAGGAGAGGAGGAGCCGTAGCCCTCTACACTAATACCCCAGGTTTGGGTGTTAGAAGGTGCATCGTGACGATTGGATATTTCTCCCGATAGCTTGTCGTTGATAAGAAAGCCCTGAGAAGCGTTGCCTGCATAATATTTAAAGTCGTTCCCCACTGTGCTAAACCATTGGGGCTTTGGTTTGACTTTTAAAAAGACGTGAACATGATTTTGAAGTTCTGATTTTTTAACAGCGAGTTCGACCGAGTCGAAGTACTCGGACTGTTTCATGATGGTCGCAGTCCGTTCGAGATCGTCCGGGCTGATCCAGCTATATTTTACGATACCGAAGGCTTTGAGTAAGTTTTCGCAGCTTTCGTGGCTTTCAACTTTGTTTGCTGCTTCGACTTCATCAGGCGCGTAGAAACCACCCCTGACTTCATGAACGTGGTTCCCTTCGCAATGTACTTCATCGATGAAGTAAGGACTCGGTAGTCCCTCCTCGCGGGGCAATTCGTCGGCATACACCGACGCCGTAGTGGCTAAAAAAACTCCTAGGGCTAACATGATCATCTTTTTCATTTCTCTCTCCTTAAAATTTCGAACGAATGTTTGATACATGCAGCCAGGTAGTCCACTCTTTGTGCCAAAGTCTGAATCCCGTGATTACAGCTAGTTAGGCTGATATAGAGTCACTCCCCAGGTCCCTTGGTCGTTAGTTTTTCCTCACGATTGTATGTTTTTTCTAACACACATGCCAGATGACTTTTGAGCGCCAATAAATTGGCCGGTGAAAATCTAACCCCCGTCCCGTATCCTTAAGTGAATTGAAATCACGTAAAAAAGATTCTCATCCCAATCTCCAAACTCCGTCGTGGGCTCGTTACGTTCCTTGGGTGATTGCTTGTCTTACAGTGGCGTTCACGTATCGAAGGATTTTTTTCGGAATCGATTTTACCGACGATGCTTCTTATCTGTCGATCCCTTATTCGTTTGTGTTGGGCAATAAACCGTTTGTCGATGAGGCTCTTTTGCAACAATCGGGGACGCTTTTCCTCGTTCCGTTTATCTGGCTTTACGTAAAGATTGTTGGATCGACGGCGGGGTTGATGTTGTTCGGGAGACATTTGTTCCTGGCCACTTCTCTTTTGGCGTCGGTCATCGCTTGGCGGGCGTTTCGTAAAAATATCTGGGTTGCGGCGGCTGTTTTTGCGTACATCCCGATTTCGATTGCAGGCCTTAGTTATAATACGATTGGTAACTTTGGGATGCTGATCGGCGGGATGCTCGCTTTGATCGCCGACCAAGAGAAAAACTCCAAAGCCGCATTTGCTTCTGGCCTTGTCTTAGTACTGGGATCGCTTGCTTATCCTGTTTTCATAGTACCGGCGGTTTTGGTCGTGGTTTTGTTGTCATTTTTTAGCTGGAGCGAGAGCCGAAAAATCGCATTCATGAGTTGGATCGGATTTGGCGTCGGAGCTGTTTTTAACGCTCTTTTGCTGCTCAGCTTTGGTTGGCAAAATTTATTGAAAGCTTATCAGTATTCAAAAGAAGACGGTGGTGGTGGCGGTATCGAAAAATTTTGGGGCGTATTGGTGAACCTAGTGTTGAATTTCCCATACCCATGGATTGTGGTTTTTGTTTGCGCGGGGATTTATGGGTTAAGTCGAGCTTCCAAGTCAAAAATTCGAGAATATTGGCTCTTTTTAGTTTATCCCGTCGCGTTTCTCATCCGATTTTCGGGAGCAAGAGATGTCTCGCTGTCGGAGATTTATGTTTCGTATTTAACATTGCTGGGACTCGTCGCGTTCTTCATGGTGAGGGGGGACTCTCGGGCCCGCAAAGTTTTTATGCTCGTTTGGATTCCGGGCTCGATCGCCGGACTCATGATGGGGTGGTCGAGTAGTAACGGCTTTTTAAATCACGGAGTCGGGGCTTTTACAGCGGCGATAGCGTCACTGTATCTCATTCTTCGAGTGGTCGAGGTCAAGGCGCCTCCCAGCGCGATATATTTCACGACCGTTTTTTTTACGCTTCATCTTTTTGCGCAAGTCAGTTTTGGCAATCAGTTTGTTTATCGGGATGCTCCACTGGGTGAACTCACGCAGAGGGTTCCGGATGGGCCCTTTGCTGGAATATGGACGACACCGAGCAAGGCCTCCTTTATCCAGGATCTTGAAGGGGATGTGCGCACTTTTGGGAGCGGCAAAAAATCGATTCTGTTTTACGATCTTTTTTCGGCGGGGTATCTTTTTAGCGCCCTCAAGCCGACGACTCCCGAGATCGCCCTCAAGCCGGTGGCCATGGGACCTTATAATCGGATGGCGTTTGTGGATTATTATAAAAAACCGGAGAACGATCCAGACCTGGTATTTGAGTTCTTCTCGATACCGATAACTCCGTCGTTTGATCTGACTTTCAACAGTCCGACGGAGAACCGGTTTGGTGATCCATTTCGGGCTTTTTTCGACTCTAAACTCGGGTACCGACAGGTCGTCGTTCGTAAGAACTACCGAGTCTTAGCTAAGTAGTTAAAATAAAAGACATAATCAATTCCCTGTGAAATAGGCGTCAAATAGCCTTAATGTCGCACCTCCCTTAGCCGATAAAGCTTTAGGAGGTTTACCGTGAAAATCAACCCAATCAACGATCCAGCGCGTTTTGTGAACACCGTGCGTGAGCGCAGCGATGCCGGAGAAGGTCGTGGCGGAAACCCCCAGCAGCAGCAGAGGGACAAAAAAGAAGAGCAACCCGAAGAAGTTTTTCAGGTGACCGAAGACATTGTCTCAAATGCCGTTGAAACCTTCGCTGTCGACGCACAAGCGACCGCGAACGGCCTGAACGCTTCGATGGAAGGCAATGGTCCCGGTTTGCGTGTCGTACTCAAAGATGGATCTGGGGCGATCGTTCGCCAATTTACCGGTGAAGAGTTCCTCAAGCTCCGCGAGGCAGTCTCGAAAGAAGGCCGCACCCGCGGGAAAATCCTTGATCAGAAGCTCTAAGACCCGATACTCATCTGAATAGGTGAAGGTAGCCAAGATGAGTTTGTTTGCTGTTTCCGATCTCCATATCTCAGGTTCAGACGACCCCTTGATGGGATCCGTGATTAAACTTTTGCGCGAACGAGCCGCAAGTGGAGACACGGTGGTTCTCGTTGGGGATGTTTTTGATCTTTTTGTCGGGAACAAAAAAGTATTCACTGAAAAATACGCTCCTCTTTTATCCGCTCTCGATTTCGCTGGTCGTCGGGGTGTGGTTCTCCATTATGTGGAGGGAAACCATGATTTTCTCATCCGCCGCGCGTTTGCGGGGATCCCGAGTTTAAAAGTTCATGATCACGACGTCAGTGTTGAGATCTCTGGTAAGCGGTTTTTTTTCGCTCATGGGGATACGGCTGATTGTGGTGATTTTGGTTATCGCTTCATGAGGTTTATGTTTCGTTCGTGGTTGATGCGTGCGCTGGTGATAGCGATTCCAGGCACCTGGCTCGATTGGATTGGCCGCATGAGTAGTCGGTATAGTCGAGACGCGAAGCCGTTGCTTCCGGGTGAGCTTCCGATTGAGCGACGCGAAAAATTGCGGCGCATTTATCGAAGTTACGCGGCAGAGAGAATGGCCGCCGGATATGATTTTGTCGTCATGGGACATTGCCACGATCTGGATGAAATGTTTTTCACGGTCGACGGCCGGTCAGCCCAATATGTGAATATCGGGTTCCCGCGTAAGCACGGTTCGTTTTTGTCTTGGGACGTGGGGGACGAAAAGATCCAAAGAGAGGCGCTGTAGGCTTAAAAACGAGCTCACGAAGCCGTTTCCTTTCTTCGTTTACATAAAAGACGCTATGAGCTAAATGCTCCTCATCTTCTCAAGTGCCGAGTTAATTAGGTAAAACGCGAATAGGAGCTTTTTCGATGCGTATTTCAAATTTTCAGTCTGTGGCCCCGCTCTTTTTGGGTCTGGCTTTCGCTGCTCAAGTTCAGGCAGCCGATCTTAAACAAGTGAAGTCCGTATCGTTCGGCGACTGTGGTCCGTCGAGTTCGGTAGATGCTTGTTTTTCTTATAGCGGCACCCCCCTTGTTTTGAATAATTCGACCGTTTATTTCCGCACGGTTTCGGCACTTTGGAAGTTCAATCCTCAAACAGCTCAACCACCTGTGGCCATCACGAATGTTGAAAGATCGGGTGACTCAGTCGAGGGAAGTTATCCTTCGCCTTTTTTGACGAAGGATCATCAGATTGCCTTTGGCAACATGACTGATGACTTTTACTTACTCAATCTTTCGGGCACGACCCTGTTTGACGTTGAGATCGACGAGCTACTGAGTAAAACGAAGAGTCCTGCAGGCCTCGACAGTTTGATTGCAACGCCTCTGCAGGCGCAAAATGGGACTTTCGTGGGCGCGAGTCGTTCGACCGTTTGGTTCCTCGACAGCAAAATGAAACTGGTGAATCGTTATGACGTCTCGACTTGGAACAGCCGGTTTGCGACCTCTCCGATCCAATTGAAGGACGGTCAGATCTACGTGAGCGACACCGGCGCAGCGACCTCTTATTTTTTCAGCCCGGACGGCAATCTTAATACCTCGATCTCAAACGCACCTGACCGTTACAATAGTTCGATGGGTGGATGGAGCGCCTTTGGAGAGGCTGTGCAGACTCAGAGCGGACTCATCGCTCAAGGTGGTAACGGTTACATGACGTTCTTGACTTCGGACGGAAAGATCAGTTCCAAAACCGAGTTCCCAGGAGTGGATTTCGTGCTCAAACCCCTTCTCCTCTCGAACGGAAACGTTGTCGCGTTCACGGAAATCGACTCCGGTACCAATATTCTTGGCCAAGCGAGTATTTTTCTGTTCGATTCGAACGGCAAGCTGCTTCAGCAAAAAACTCTCGCACGTGATTTTATGATCAATGCAGGTGCGGCAGTTCTTTCTGGCGATCAAATAGTCGTCGGTGGTTTTGCAGTGACGAGTGATCCCAATGCGGCCGGTTTCGGAGTTCTTGCGGTCCTCGATTCGAATCTCGATGTCGTTGCGCAGACGAAAACGACTGGATTCATCTCGGGCATGAGTCTTCTGCACGATGGTAGCTTTCTAACCAACGAATACGGTGCGCCTTCGACCGTAGGCATTTATCGCCTGACTCAGTAAGCACTTCTAAAGGAGACGGGGGAGGGGTGTGTGCTCCTTCCCTTCTCTACAACCAACTCAATGTCCACGCCAGCATCCAGGCCATCTGGTGTTCAACTTTAGCGTCCCAAAAGTTCACTTGCGTGAGACCGTTGATGTGAAAAACGATCCAAGCGCATAAGAGTCCGCGAGCGAATCCCGCGTTTTTTCGAGCGGCGCGGAGAGTGATCACAAGCACAACCGCGCACCAGAAGAGCCACGCCGCCGTACCAATTGCGCCCGTACCGCCCAACATATCGATGAGGTTATTGTGGGCGTGTCCACTGAACACATCGTTCGAATGAAACTTATCCATCAAATAGTAGCCCGAAACTTCCAAGTTATGTCGCCAACCCGTACCGGCTTGGATCGCGCACTCGCGGAACTTGAAGAAGTAACCATCGGATTAAACCGATATCTAGGATCGGTGGATCTCAACCAAGAGCGCCTTGAGCAAGTTCAGGAACGCTTATCGCTGATTGCAGATCTACGCCGCAAATACGGCGCATCGGTTGCGGAGAT
>Ga0206856_10007_pt1 | contig 60242 bp, 58 predicted proteins | sample Alteio_BWOrgCont_48_FD_152630 | JGI IMG/M metagenome (GOLD analysis project Ga0206856, IMG submission 152630) | Enriched cells from forest soil in Barre Woods Harvard Forest LTER site, Petersham, Massachusetts, United States -... | ecosystem: Environmental > Terrestrial > Soil > Temperate forest >...
TACTCACGGGCTCCGGCCGATCAGTTATTCGCGACGCTACTTTTGCTTCAAAAAGTTGAGGCAAAGTTGAAGCGGCCAATTGACGACTTGGCGTGGGGGACTTGACAGGATCCTTATGCCACATCAGTCGCTTCAGCGACGAGCTGGGTGGCCGCGCATCGAGAGCAAGTCGCGCGTCGCCAGTTTTTTTGAAAATAGGACGGGCCGCGAGGCCTTTTCGGCCGGCGTTGGCGGCGACAGATCGGCCCGTCGCACTCGCAAAAAAATCAGGGTTTGCCCCCTGCGAGGCGAGCCACCGTCATGAGCGATCGGCGGACTGGTCTTTGACAATCGCCCATCTTTACGAACCGGGCAGATTTGCGTCTGAATGCGGGAGACCCCTCGCTTTTTGCGCCTGGCACCGCCACCCTAAGAAGAGCAGGAAAAGTCGAGAACCTCTTCACCGGCATTGTCGGGACCAGACTGCGCGACCAGAATAATGAAGCCGCCGCGGCCTTCGGCGGGCAGATATCCGGCGACGACAATTGTCAGCGGTCCCATCGAGACATTCCCACGTATGTCATCGGCGACAATCCGAAACGGATTAATGCCGACAAGCGTATCTTGATCCAAACGTCGCCCCCAGAACGCGAGGCCGCGAATCGGCCTTTTCAAGGGAAGCCAATGAGTCTCTGACAATTGCGGGGCGATGGTTTGAAGCGTTCGCTTCGCCTCGGCGGACAAGCAGCCAAGGTGAATATGCAGTTGGTCCTGCGTGCGGCTTAGGCGGGAATTTACCACAAGACCCACGTCGTCACGGGCGAGCGGCTTATCAGCGCCATCGGACAGGAACCCTCGGGCGTTCCATGCGTCTTCGAAATAGTTTGGGGCGTCGGCGGCTTGAAGCGATGGATCTTCGATGCCAGCGATTTTTATCGTTGGGGTTAGAATTGTATCTTGCTTTCCGAACGGCGGCCGCAGGATCGCGTAACCGTGTTCAATTCCGTCCGTCATATTCACCTTGAGGCAGGGGAAGGAAGCTCCGGTTAGCTCGTGATTGGCGATGCAAATCTCAACGATGCGCCAAAGCGCATTACGCTTTTCGCCGATAGTAGAAGCTTGCGCTGCAAATGCGAAGAGGATCGAAAAGAGGACGAAAAGCTTTGCCAAGCTCCAACCCTTCGCCAAGACGGTTTTCATGGGCGAGTGATGCAAGCTACGAATGTTGAACCTCACATCCTCTCAACGCGTCAGCGATACCGACACGGCCGCCGCCGTGACCGCCGCAAAATAGACGCCGACGCCTGGAATTTCTAGCGAAAAATCAACCAGCGAGTGCAGGCTCACCAGCACGAGGGCGGAGAGCCCCATGGTTGGTATGGAGCGATATCTGCGACGTGTTCGTATCCCGCGAATGAATGCGCCAATGAGGACGCCGTAGCCGATGACCACAGCGGCGGCAAACGGCAGACCAAGGCCGAGATAGCCCTCGAGAAAGACATTGTGCGCCTTGTCCCAAATGCCAAAAATCCCGGCGCAATCTGAATTGCGGTAGGAGGGAAATACGTCTTGGAACGTGCCGAATCCCGTTCCGAGAATCCAATTGTCTTTGATCGCTTGGATCGTGGAGGCAAAGGCGCACCATCGTCCCTCTTCGGCAACCTGCGTCTCTATTCGATACTCCGTGCGGCCCGCCAAGAGCGCGAATAGGAGGACAATGATAACAACACTGCCAGCCACAACCGCGAAGCGCCGCCCGCGAGAAGGCTCACGGCTCGGTTTGTCCGCAGTGAGTCGTCCGCTCACCAAAATTGCTACGGCCACAACGCAGGCAACGAAAGTCGCCCCAACGGCTCCACGCGATTTTGTAAGGAACAGCGCCACGGCGACGATCAAACTGAACAGCGCGTGGATCAAGACCGACGCAGTTTCGTAACGCCAGCGCCCATGGTTGAACACCTCATCGATGAAGCTCTTGATGTGAAGCTTTCGGAGTTTGTAGAAAGCGAGGCCGAGATTAACCATGAGGGCTACGCCAAAGAAAGTTCCGACGTGGTCTGGATCGACGAGGGAGGCGGTGAGCGCGCCGACGTTGACTTTCTTTGCGACGAAGAGGAGTTGCTGGGGAAAGAATGTTTCCTGCACGAGGCCGTAGACCGCATAGGCGACGCCGAAGTAGGCGAGCGCCCGCCACAGCACGAGCGCCTTGCCGTCGCCCTGGAAGTAGGCAAGCCCTGAGACAAACACGAGAAAGGGCAGGGCGAGCGAAGCGAGCGCTTCGAGCGTCATGCCAGGGGCGACCGAGATTGACCCTTCGATTGGGCCGATGTTCTCATTGACCGCCTTCCAGGCTTTGTTCGCCAAACTTCCGTCGACAGGGAGCGTCTGCAAGTAGGCGTAGCCGAGAAGGCCCGCAAGAAGAAGGATCGCGACCGTCTGCACGCGGCGGACCCTTCGCTCAGCAATCGGAAAAGCGGCCGACACGCCGGCGAGCGCGGCGAAGGTGAATGCTGAAATGTTCAGCGGCACGATGTGTACCGAGCCGTAGGCGATCACGGTTAAGGCGATTGCAGCGACGAAGAGCCCGCTAAGCCAGGCGCGAAGCCCTAGCAAGCTCGACAGTTTCATCTTGAGGCGGGCTCCAGCGCGGAGACGCCGTCAGCGTCGATGCGGATCACCGAGAGGCGATTGGTCGCATAAGCGCCCGTGTCGATGTTGATCCGATTGGGCAGGAATTCGATCGCTTGGACCGGGCTATGGCCGTGCACGACAATCGCGCCAAAATCGCCTGCGGAATTTAAGAATTCCTCCCGGATCCAGACGAGGTCGTCTGTGGATTGCTGTTCGATTGGGATGCCCGGCTTAAGGCCGGCATGAACGAAACAATACCGGCCTATTCGCCAGAGGAGTTTCAGGGTCGAAAAAAAGCGCAGATGCGAAACCGGGATTTCTCTGGCGAAATCCACGGGCTGGATGGGGCCCTTCTCCAATAGGCTGCGCGCATCGACGCCATAGGAACGGATCGTCTCCAGTCCGCCCAAGGGGCGCCACTCCTCAAAAGGGAGCAGCCCCCGCAGGAAGGATTCCATCGCGATCTCGTGGTTGCCGCGCAGCGCGATTATCGGGGCGATTTCAGAGCGGGCGATGAGGAGATCGAGCACCCCTTTGGAGTCTGGGCCACGGTCGACATAGTCGCCGAGATAGACCTCCGTCGCCCGGTCGCGGGCGCAGCGCTCTGCGACGTCATCGTCGATGGCGCTGTGCGCCCGCCGCAAGAGGTCGGCGCGCCCGTGGATATCGCCGATGGCGTAAAGAATCTGACCTTGGGGGGCAGGGGGGTAGCGGACCTCGCGACGGTCGACAGCCTTGAGCCAAAAAGACATGGGTTCTCGGGACGACTTCAGGCGAAGCCGGCGGGTTTGAGTAAGCCCGGTTGCCGAAGAATTCTGTCCAACAAATACACGAGGCCAAGCGTGCGTCGAGAAGAATGCGAATCGATTGAAGTTCTGACTATCGTGGCATTTTTGCAACGCCAACACAAACATCATCATTTGAAGGCAGATTTGCGACTTATAAGGGGCTTTAAGGCTTGGCCTTTCGCGCTGCGATAGGCATTCTGGGGCGAGGCCAGTTTACTAGGATTTATGGAGCGAAATGCGTAGTCGTTTGCCTCGCTACGCCGTGCTGTGCAGCCTGGTCTTCGCCTTGGCCGCTTGCTCGATGCTTCCGGACAGCGGCCCGTCGAGGCGCGACATCGAACAGAAAGCCACGACTGTACTGAGTGGTTCAACGACCCCCTCGCTCCTCGATTATGCGCTGGTTGATCTAAATCGCTACGTCCTCCCCTATATCGACGATCCCGGCCCCGGGTCGCTTTATCGAACGTTTGGCACGGGGCGGGGCCCCGTGCCTGAGATTTTGGTCGGCATCGGCGACACGATTTCGGTCACGCTGTTTGAAGCGCAGGCAGGCGGCCTTTTTGTTCCGGCTGAAGCGGGCAGCCGACCTGGCAATTTCGTGCAATTGCCCAACCAGACGGTCGACAGCAGGGGCTACGTTACCGTCCCCTATGCCGGGCAAATCTTGGCGTTGAATCGCTCCACGCCCGCCATTGAGCGGGAGATCGTCGAAAGGCTGAAAAATCGCGCAATCGAACCGCAGGCCGTCGTTTCCATTATCAGTCAAACGTCGACGTCGGTCACTATTATCGGGGACGTCTCCACCCCGGGCAAAATCGCCATTAATCCCGCCGGCGACCGCGTTTTGGATGCGATCTCTCGCTCGGGGGGCATCCACAACCCTGGTTACGAGGAATTTGTCACTTTGGTGCGCCATGGCCTGAAGGGGACAGTGTATTTCTTGAATTTGGTGAAAGACCCGCACGAGAACGTCTTTGTCTCCCCCGGCGACACGTTGTATGTCTACCAATATCAGCGGGCCTTCATGGCGTTCGGCGCAACCGGCACCAGCAGCGAATTCAAATTCCTCGAGGAGAACGTGACGCTGAGCGACGCCGTCGGCAAAGCGGGCGGTTTGTTAGACAATCGCGCCGAACCCGGCCAGGTCTTCGTTTATCGGATCGAGAAGCGTTCGACGCTTGAGAAGATGGGCGCCGACACTTCGCATTTCCGGCCCGACCAGACCGAGATCCCGACGATTTTCCGGGTCAATTTCCGCGATCCGTCGGGGCTCTTCGCCGCTCGTCGGTTTCCGATCCGCGATCGGGATACTATCTATGTCGACAATGCAGATCAGGTCGAGATCACGAAGTTCCTAAACCTGATCACGACCGTTGCTAACGCTCCGGCCACCGTCGCTAGCGACGCCGCGACGACGTATTCTTCGTGGCTATTTCTGACGGGGAGATCCACATCCGCGCCTGTAACTGTTGCACCAATAACACCGTAGGAGCCTGTTGAAAAAGGCGCTCGCCCCTGGTCTTCGATCGTGGTTCTGTGGTCTCTCGGGAATGCGTTACTTCGTCTCGGCCCAGGAGGTTTACACGGCGGCTAAGTATATTGGTGGAATACGAAATAATAAATGTTAGGTCGCGTCGACCAGCCCCAGCCCCAGGCCTCAGGGCTCGATGGCCCAACGGGTATCGGTGACGGCTTGTGTTAGGTTAGACGAGCGGTTGGTTAGGTTTGACGAGCGCGTGGCGCTTGTGTTGCCCGCGCCTGAAGCGGCTTACGTGGCGATCTTCCGGTTCGGTTGCGAAGTCGCCTAATTTGAAATAACTTGGGTTAGAGACTGCCCGGATCTCGGCGTATCTGGGCGGTTTCGCATGTCTATTGCTGGATTGCGAAAGCAAGATGCTAAAGCGCGTCGACCCGTCCCAAAGCAAAGGGCCCGACCTCGACGCTGCTGTTGCCGCATCGCCGCGGCCTTTCGATTTCGAACAGCTTCTAGCGGCTGCACGTCGCCAAGCTCGCGTCATAGCGGTCGCTGCGGGCGTCGGTCTGCTTCTGGGTTTCGCTTACGTCATGACCGCGGTTCCGCTGTATACCGCGCGGACCGATATTCTGGTCGACAGCGCAAAGGACAAGAACGCACTATCTACGTCGATCGCAGAGCTGACGATTGACGAGAGCGCTATCGAGAGCCAAGTCGAAGTTCTGAAGTCCGAGAGGATTGCACGAGGCGTGGTTACGGCGATGAAGCTCAAGGACGATCCCAGCTTCATGGCCTCTCGAGAGTCCCCCATCGAGCACGCATTCGGCATGCTCCGATCGCTGTTCAACTTCAGCGACTGGTTTGTATCAAGAGAAAAGTCGAAGGCCGAAGATGACGACGATTTCGAGCGCTCGGCAGCCGCTTATCTTCAAGGCAACGTCCAAGTGAGCCGCGTCCTCGGTACATATGTGTTGGCGGTATCCTATACTTCGCCGGATCGCGATCGAGCGGCGGCGATCGCCAATGGGTTTGCGGAAGCCTATCTGACCGAGCAGCTCGACGCTAAGTATGACGCGACGCGTCGCGCCGCGGGGTGGTTGCAGACACGGATCGCGGAGCTAAAACAACATTCGCTTGATTCTGATTTAGCGATTCAAAAATTCAAAGCCGAAAAAGGCTTGGTTGTTACGGGGAGCGATAAGCAGAACGAGCTCATCTCGGATCAGCAGCTGACGGGAATGAACGCGCAGATTATGGCCGCGCGCGCCGACACGGCGAGAGCCGAGGCTCGCTACAATCAGATCGAGGATTTGCTGAAATCCGGACGGGTCGGAGCGGCCGTGCCGGATTCTCTTTCCAATCCAGTCATAAACGAACTACGTGAAAAATATTTGACGGCTTCCAGGTTGGAGTCTCAATATGAAGCCAAACTTGGCAGTAGTCATCTCCAGGTCATCGCCTGGAAGAAATCGATGGAGGAAGACGAGCGGCTTATCAAGGATGAGCTTGGGCGGATCGCCGAAAGTTATCGCAGCGAAGTTGAGGTCGCCAGGGCTAAGGAGCGGTCGCTCAATGAGTCTATGGCGCAACTTGTCGGCGCCAGCACAGAAACAAATCAGGCACTCGTGCAACTGCGCGAACTGATGAGGGAGGCGGATACCTATCGCACTCTCTATCAAACGTTCATGCAACGCTATCAAGAAGCCGTCCAGCAACAATCCTTTCCGATCACTGAGGCGCGTGTGATCTCCCGGGCGTGGCCGCCGAATATCTCGACTTATCCAAAAAGAACAAAGACCCTCGAACTGTCGCTACTTTTGGGCGCCATGTTGGGGGCGGGAATTGGCGCGTTACGCGAATATCGCGACCGGGTATTCCGCGTCGCCTCGCAGGTTCGCGATGAACTCGGACTCGAATTTTTAGGCATGCTGCCCGTCGTCGATCACTCCGCCCGTTATAGATCAACGAACGGCGAACGGCGTGACCCGAAGCAGGTGCAATTAACCGATTCCTTGCAGCGCTATTCGATTGATCATCCCTTGTCGAGTTTCGCCGAGACATTGCGCGCGGCGAAGGTTTCGGCGGATTTGGCGCTCGGCGAGCGTCGGCCGAAAATTATTGGCATCATTTCGGCCCTACCCGGTGAAGGCAAATCAACGGTTGCCAAGAACTTTGCCTCTCTGCTCGCACATCTTGGTGCCCGAACGGTGTTGATCGACGCGGATTTGAGAAATCCCGACCTTACCCGTGGCGTTGCGAGACACGCCGATGCTGGAATTCTCGAGGCGATCCGGGGAGACCGTCCAGTTCGCGACCTCTTGCTATCTGAGCCCGATTCCGGCCTGTTTGTTCTCCCAGCCGTGTCTAAAAGACGGGTGCAACATTCGAGCGAGGTTATTTCCTCGCCCGGCATGCGCAATGTGTTCGTCCAGGCTGCGGAGGCTTTCGACTATATCGTCGTGGACTTGCCGCCACTCGGCCCTATCGTCGATGTACGCGCCGCCGCCTCATTGTTGGATGCGTTCCTGTTTGTGGTTGAGTGGGGACGCACGCCACGGGTGATGGTGCAAAATGTATTAACCTCAGACGAGGCCACGTACGAAAAGTGCTTGGGCGTGCTCTACAATAAGGTCAATATGAAGAAAGTTAAGCTATATGAGAATTATGGCTCGAAGGACTATCACTACGGTCGTTACTCAAAGTACTATCATAGAGAGCAGGCTTAGGAGACGGGTTATTTTGTGGGCTTGGGAGAGCTGACCAAAAGGGCGGTCCTGGTGGCGGTCGCTACCGCCACCGTTGTTGTGTCTCTTCACGCTTTGGCTTTGTTGGCGAACAACGCGGATATTTCAGACCTGTCGACTTCGCTTGAGCGGGGATTGACCCCGCCAGACGCTAATTCTTTCGCCCGCTTCGTGCAAACTTACCGCCTTGACCGTTCCTCCACTGACTGTGGCGACTTGTTCACTCGGGCAAGTCTCACGGTGACGTTAGCAGCGCTCCAGGCCGCAACCCAACAGAAGGACGCAACCTTAACCGATATTGCGGAAAGGAACGCCATTCGCGCTGCGTCGCACCGCCTCAGTTGCAATCCTCTCGACGGCAATGCGTGGCTCCGCTACGCGATAGTCTTTGCCCGAAGGCAGCGCCCGGCGGATCCTATTGGACCTATTCTCAACCAGCTTCGCCTGTCCTACGGGACGGCGCCTAACGAGGCCTGGGTCATCGAACCGCGTTTGGCCTTTGCAACGAATCTCTATCTTGCTGGCGCGGTTGGGTTTGAGACGGAATATCTAAACGACCTTCGGCTCTTCACATCCTTTGAATCGGCGGGCCAGGTCGCTGCCGCCTATGTTAAAATGCCACCGCGCGCTCGAGTGCTGCTGCAGTCGTCAATTGACTCAGAGCCGGAACCGCGCAAGAAGGCGATCACTGCGGAGATCGATCGCTTAAGCATCGATATTTCCAATCGCAATCTTCGATGAGTTGTCTCGGCCCCGTTCGATCGGCGGCCGGGCCAGAGGTGCTGAAGCAAGCGCCTTGCGTTCATGCTTTGAGCTCGCGTCCGGCGCAGCCACAGTTATCGAAAGGCGGAGTTGACGATGATTGGCTGAAGATTGACAAACGGAACCCTGAGATGATGGCTAGCCTTTGCTGGCGTATAAATTGCTTCAGAGGCGCGCCGTCCGTGAGTGATCGAAGTTGTTTCGCCTTGACACGTGATGCTATGGTCTTAACAATCAACTGCGCTATCTTGAACTCGAAGTATAAATGAAGTCAAACACTAATTTTCCCAGTAATATGAGAGTAAGAGAAGATAAATGAGAGTTTTAACGCCAACCTCCAACGAAAAGATTGGGCATTATATACGCGTGATTGATATTTTGAGCGTTCTGCTTGCTGCGCCTGTCGCTATCGCTTTGCGAGATACAGATTTGTTTGCAGGTAGCCATTTTGGTTCAACATTATTTTACTGTTCGATCGGGTTTGTCGCGGGTATGGTGACGCTCATAGTCTTACACCTTGGCAAAGATCTGAGCGACTATATTTCCATGCGGGAGGTTCAATACGTAGCGGCTGTGTCTATAACTACCACAACGGTGGCGTCTTTTCTTGTTTTTACATTTAATCGTCTCGATTTGGTTCCACGTTCGGTTCCCCCCATTCATTTCCTCGTGTTGATGTCGCTGATGCTGGCTGGGCGAGTGATCGCGAGCAAGCGGCGAGACATGAGCGTCAAGGAACTAAGCTCAAACGGACAGCATACATTGATCGTCGGTGTCAACAAATTGGCCTGGTTCTATCTGCGCATGCTCGATTCTTTCAATGTCGAACAAACAAACATCGCAGCAATTCTCGATGACAATCCGAAATTGCTCGGACGATCAATTTTCGGACATACAGTGGTGGCGCCACCTTCAGACCTTCGGCGAGTGATAGCCGAATATCGAGTCCACGGCGTCCACATTGACCGCGTTTTGATCTCCGCTAATCGTCCTGCGAATGAGTTGTCTCCCTGGAGTGACTTGGAAGAATACTGTCAAGAGTCAAAAATCTTAGTTGAGTTTTTGGGCGATATCTTGGGGTTAAAATTTGAAGGTTCGGAGCCTGCGGATCCGGTCGCAGCGCCGGCGTGGCCAGCGCGCAACTACTTCATTCTCAAACGCTTCTTAGACTTTTCTTTTTCGCTCGCAGCGTTGGGCGTGTTTCTACCTGTTTTATTTGCTGTTGCGCTGGGTGTTTTGGTCGACCTCGGCTGGCCTGCCATGTTTTGGCAGAAGCGGGTTGGACGCGGTGGGCGACCCTTTCTCATCTACAAATTCCGAACTTTGCATGCTCCGTTCGATCGTCGTGGGCGATTTGTGGCAGAGGATCAACGGGAGTCGCGGTTTGGCCGATTTTTGAGCCGAACGAGGCTGAATGAATTGCCACAGCTTTGGAACGTGCTGGTCGGCGAAATGTCATTTGTCGGGCCGCGACCGCTCTTGCCAGTTGATCAACCGTCGACTAGCAAATTACGGCTTCAGATTAGGCCGGGGTTGACGGGCTGGGCGCAGATCCATGGAGGAAAGTTAGTTGGCGCAGATGAAAAAGGCGTGCTCGACGATTGGTACGTCGACAATATCTCTTTGTGGCTAGATGCCTTGATTATTCTGCGCACTGTATCACTCGTGGTCTTTGGCGACCAGAGTACGAGTACCGCGGCGAGAAGACTTCAATCCCGAGTTTCGTCTGAAGCCGGATTAGGGCGCGACTTAAAGCACTTGTCGTCTTGAGCATGTATGATCGAATTGATTGTGGGGTGAACGAATTTCCTCCTCAAACGCGCGATGGTGGCTTCGATCTGCACGAGGGTGAGCGGTGGTTCCTCGCGCAGACGCTTCATCATCGCGAAAAGTTAGCTGCCCTTCACCTGGGCGCACAAGGATTTCGAAGTTTCTTTCCGCGATTTCGCAGAACAATTCGCCACGCCCGTCAGCTTCGCGAAGTCACGGCGCCAGTGTTTCCTGGCTACATCTTTGTTGTTCTTAATCCGGAACGTGATCGCTGGCGTTCAATTAGCGGAACGTTCGGTATATCGCGGCTAGTAAGCACGTACGGTCGGCCTACTCCAGTACCGAGCGGCGTGGTCGAAGCCTTCATCGGGGCGATTGATAATACAGGACTGGTGCGGCTTGGGGGCGAGCTAACACCTGGTCAACTCGTGCGCGTCGTCGGTGGTCCCTTCGTGGGCGGTCTGGGCATTTTCGAGCGAACGGACGGCAGGGGGCGAGTCCGTGTTCTCTTGAACATTATGGGCGGTCATGCGCCGTTTACGATGGATAGGGCCAATTTGACAGTGGCCTGATTTCCACTTGCTTCGTTCTCAGATTAATGAGGGCGCGGCGTTGCAGTTTGGCTTTGGGTGAGCTTTCACCCGAAGTGCGGTAGCTTGCGGCGACCGCGGGACGCACCTGCGGCGCGGCCCGAATTGCAGCCGTCCCGCCGCTCTTGGAGCCGCTGAAGTGTGTGGCATCAACGGCATTTTTGCCTACCATTTTGCCGCCAACCCGATCGATTCGGGCGAACTCCTGCGCACGCGCGATCATATGGCGGCGCGCGGCCCCGATGCCGAAGGAAGCTGGATTTCGCGCGATCGCCGGGTCGGTTTCGGTCATCGCCGACTGTCGATCATCGATTTATCAGAAGCCGGGGCGCAGCCAATGGCCAGCGCGGACGGAAAATTAATAGTCACCTTCAACGGCGAAATTTACAACTACGAGGAACTGCGCCGCGGCCTTCAGGCGCGAGGGCATGTTTTTCGCACTCATTCCGATACGGAGGTGCTGCTCCAGCTCTACACAGCAATAGGGCCGGAAATGGTGAGGGAACTGCGCGGCATGTTCGCTTTCGCCATATGGGATGAGACGCGCGGTGTATTGTTTCTTGCGCGCGACCCCCATGGCATCAAGCCGCTGTACTATGCCGATGACGGCTGGACGTTCCGCTGCGCGAGCCAAGTCAAGGCGCTCTTGGCCGGCGGTGCCGTGTCGAAGGATTTGGACCCGGCCGGCCAGGTTGGATTTTATTTGTTCGGCAGCGTGCCCGAACCGTTCACGATGTATCGTGAGATTCGCGCTTTGCCTGCCGGATCGACGCTGTTGGTTGACCCCGTCGGGGCGCACGATCCCCAGCGCTATCATTCGATTGCGCAGGTCTATCACGATGCCGAGGCCCCAACTCAATTGCGATCCGCGGGCGACGCGACCCTGGCATCGGGAGCGTTTCAGGCGGCCTTGCTCGATAGCGTCCGCCATCACCTCGTCGCCGACGTTCCTGTGGGCGCGTTTCTGTCCTCCGGCGTCGATTCCTCTTCACTGGTTGGCCTGATGCGCGACGTGGGTCAGCAGGACATCCAAACCGTCACCCTGTCCTTCCAGGAGTTCGTCGACAGACCCGAAGACGAGGCGCCACTCGCTGCAGAGGTCGCCCGAATATATGGCGCGCGGCACACGACGCGCGTGGTGAGCGAAAGCGAATTCGCGTCCGACCTTCCGCGCATCCTGGAAGCGATGGACCAGCCCTCGATCGACGGCGTCAACACATGGTTCGTATCCAAGGCGGCGCGTGAACTCGGGCTCAAAGTGGCGATCTCGGGGCTGGGAGGCGACGAACTGTTCGGCGGCTATCCGTCCTTTCGAGATATCCCGCGGTGGGTCCGATTTTTCAGGATCGCCTCGCGGGCGCCGTTGCTCGGCCGGCTTTCGCGGATCGTCGGTCGGCCAATTGGCGTCGCCTTCGGCGCCAGTCCGAAGGCCGCGGGGATGCTGGAATACGGCGGCGACTATGCCGGCGCCTATTTGTTGCGGCGCGGACTGTTCATGCCGTGGGAGCTTCCCGAGTTGCTGGCGCCCGACGTCGTGGAGCAGGGAATGCGTCGGCTGGCGCCTCTCAATCTCATCGAAAAGGAGCTGAGCCCGCGGCCTGCAATGCCGACCGCGCGCGTGTCGGTGCTCGAAGCCGGCCTCTACATGAAGAACCAGTTGCTACGCGACACCGACTGGGCAAGCATGGCGCATTCGATCGAGGTGCGTACTCCGCTGGTCGACGCCACATTGCTGGCGAAAGCCGCGGCCATCGTCGGCGCCACAGGGATGACGCCAAGCAAGGCTCTGCTCGCGGATGCGCCGTCACGACCGCTTCCCGCTCGTATCAAGGGCCGCCCGAAGACGGGCTTCACGACCCCGGTTGCGACTTGGCAGCAACACGGCCTCCTTGGTGCCGTGCGCGAATTCGGGCGTCCGTTTAGGGCGGCGAGTGGCCCCTGGGCGCGCACATGGGCGAGCGTGGTGATGCCGAGGGCGACGGTATGAGAGTGCTGGCGCTGGTGACCGACGCTTTCGGCGGCCACGGCGGAATCGCGCAATACAATTGCGACTTGTTTCAGGCGCTCTGCGCTTCTCGGTTTGTTCAAGACGTTTTCGTCTTGCCGCGGATTGGCGAGCAGGAAGGCGCCAAAATGCCAAAACTGATGCAGGCCAAACCGAAATTCGGCCGGTTATCTTACTCGTTGAGCGCGTTGACGACCGCGCGAATAATGGGGCCCTTCGACCTCGTCTTTTGTGGTCATCTTTATCACGCACCGTTGGCAGCAGCTCTTGGAGGGTTGTTCGGTTTGCCGGTCTGGTTACAGGCGCACGGCATCGACGCATGGGAAAGTCCGTCGCGACTGGTGCGCACCGCCGTTGCCCGCGTGGCTCTGGTGACGACAGTCAGTCGTCATACGCGCAGGCGTCTGCTCGGCTGGGCCGATTTGAGCCCGGATCGCGTCCGAGTGCTCCCTAATTCGGTTCGGCCGGTTTTCACGCCCGCTCCCACGAACGAAGCGGCGCTGGCCAAGTTTGGTCTCATTGGCGCAAAGGTCGTTCTCACCGTCTCGCGCATCAGCTTGGCGGACGCTTACAAAGGCCACGATAGGGTCATCGAGGCGATGACGGCGGTTCGGAAGGTCGAGCCCCGGGCAGTCTATGTGGTGGTGGGCGATGGCGATGGGCGCGCCGCACTCGAAGCGCTGGCGGGGCGGCGCGGGCTAGACGGCTCTGTTCGCTTTCTCGGCCGCCTGAGCGATGACGACGTCTTGGCTCTCTATCGCTCCGCCGACGTTTTCGTAATGCCGAGTACCGGAGAGGGATTCGGCATCGCTTTCATCGAAGCCGCGGCGACCGGGCTTCCAGTAATCGGTGGAAATCGCGACGGCAGTGTCGACGCTCTTGCGGAAGGCGCGATCGGCCGCCTCATCGACCCGCTATCGCAAGACGAGATCGTCGCGGCCTTGATCGACGGATTGCGAGGACGTCGCCTGTCTGGCCTCGATGCGGTCCAACGATTTTCGTTCCCCAATTTCGCAACCCACGTCGATGCCCTTGTCCGCACCTTTGTCCGCTGACGCCGCCGCTCCGCGAAGTGTCGAACGGTCGACGGCGTGCGAGCGTGTGACGGTGCTCGAGCCGGGCAGGGCGGAGCGAAACTATTGGCGCGACCTCTGGCGCTATCGGGAATTATTCGCCATCCTTGCTTGGCGTGACGTCTCGGTGCGCTACAAGCAGACAGTGATCGGGCTCGCCTGGGCGCTGATCCGTCCGTTTCTGACCATGGTCGTGTTCACCATCGTCTTCGGCCGGTTGGCCAAACTGCCAAGCGAGGGCGGCGCGCCATATCCGATCATGGTGTTCGCGGGCTTGTTGCCGTGGTTCCTTTTCTCGAGCATCCTGTCGGAAGCCTCTAGCAGTCTTGTCAGCAATGCCAATCTGGTCTCAAAAGTCTATTTTCCTCGCCTGGTCATTCCCGCCGCCTCGGCAGTGGTCGCGCTGGTCGATTTTCTCGTCAATTTGGCGATGCTAGCGGCGCTGATGCTCTGGTACGGCTTCACGCCGGGCTGGCGTATCGTAATGTTGCCCGCCTTCGTTTCGCTCGCCGCGGTGGCCAGCCTGGGTCCGGCGCTATGGATCACCGCCCTCAACGTCAAATATCGCGACTTCCGCTATATCATTCCTTTCATCGTCCAGTTTGGCCTCTACGTCTCCCCGGTTGGCTTTTCAAGCGCGGTAGTTCCGCCCGAATGGCGTTTCTGGTATAGCCTCAATCCTATCGTTGGTGTGATCGATGGGTTCCGCTGGTGCCTCCTCGGCGGCGAAAGCCAGTTATATTTGCCTGGGTTCCTTACGAGTCTCGCTCTAGTCGCTCTATTTCTGTGGCTTGGTTTGTGGTTTTTCCGACGCACGGAAAAAACCTTCGCAGACCTGATTTGAAACCGACTGGTTTTGGTATGGGGACTGATGTTGTCATAACCGCTGAGGGCCTCGGCAAGAGATATCTGATCAATCATGTTGAACATTCCAGACGGTACATCGCACTGCGAGACGTAGTATCTCAGTCTCTAAGAGGTGCTGTTCGGTCAGCAGGCGAAATAGTTCGCGGACGCCGGACGACAGCTAATAGTGACGTCGAGGAATTATGGGCGCTAAGGGACATAAATTTCAAAATAAGGCGAGGCGAGGTTGTCGGCGTAATCGGTCGAAACGGGGCCGGGAAGTCGACGCTGCTAAAAATACTTTCTCGAATTACGGAGCCGAGTGAAGGTAGGGTCGAATTGCGCGGACGGGTAGCCAGTCTTCTCGAGGTGGGAACAGGCTTCCATCCAGAGCTTACTGGGCGAGAAAACATCTTCTTGAATGGAGCGATTCTTGGTATGCAACGTGCGGAGGTTCGCGCCAAATTTGACGAGATAGTAGGTTTCGCGGAACTTGAAAATTTCTTGGATACGCCGGTAAAACGGTATTCCACGGGAATGTATATGCGACTTGCTTTTGCAGTTGCGGCACACCTTGAGCCCAATGTCCTCGTAGTTGATGAGGTTTTGGCCGTCGGAGACGCTGAATTTCAGAAAAAGTGCCTGGGCAAAATGAAGGACGTTAGCCGCGCCGGACGCACAGTATTATTCGTGAGTCACAACATGAACGCGGTTGAGGCTATGTGCTCGCGTGCCATCACCTTGGAGAAGGGCAAGATACGTCACTCTGGCTCGGATGTTCGCGGTGTGATCCGGCGATATCTGGCTGGGGCGCCTCTTGATGGCGCGATTGCAGAGTGGCGTAGCGACGGAAACCATCTTGATCATCCTGCGATGAAACCTCTCTACCTCGCCGTAGTCGCAAATGATCAGCGACCGTTGTCGACGCCAGTTCGGAACGACGAACAAATTTACGTAATAATACGTGCTAAGGTTCTTCAGTTAGATCCTGCCCTCAACATGGGATTTGCGCTGTTCGATCAGGACGGAAGGGAGCTTTTGTGGTCATTGACTACTGATGGGCCGGAGGAAGAGTGGCCCCGACTTGAGAAGGGGCAGCTTGAAATGCGCTGTGCTCTCCCAAAGAGATTGCTTAATGAAGGGTCCTACCGGGTAGAACTCATTGCCAGCTTACACCATCGGGATTGGTTCGTCCGGCCGGGCCACAATAGCCCGTCTGTTGGTTTCGAAATTCAGGGAGGGCTCAGCGATTCGCCGTATTGGTTGTATGCTAGACCAGGAATATTTGCTCCTGAGTGGAAGTGGGAACGGACAGCTTAATAGAGATAGGCACCATGAGCATCGTTGATCTTTTAAAAACTAGATCACGAGATAGTACGATTCATCGCTGGATGCGGCGACGACAAGGTGAGTCAGCTATCTTGAATTGGGAGCGGGACGGACGCCCGATCCCACCACCGCCCGCGTATAAGCAAAAACGTATACAGGAGGTAGGCAAGAAATTTGGAGCGCGCATTCTAATCGAAACAGGAACGAATTGGGGTGACACCATCGCGTCCTCGCTTAATAATTTCGATAGGATTTATTCCGTCGAACTATCAACGATTTTGTATAGACATGCGGTGGAGAGGTTCGGACAAAACAGAAAAGTTGTTCTTCGACACGGAGACAGTGCTGTTGAGCTCTCCAATATTTTGAGTGAACTTAGGCAGCCGGCCGTGTTCTGGTTGGACGCCCATTACTCCGGCGAAGGAACAGCTAGGGCAAATAAAACCACGCCAATCATTGCTGAGCTGCTAGGCATTTTTACACATCAAATTCCGAATCACGCGGTTCTCATTGATGACGCCAGGCTTTTCAACGGTAATGACGACTATCCAACTGTAGATGATTGCAAAATGATTGCTGCTAGGCTGCGTCCTGACCATCTTTTCTGTGTAGCCGAAGACCTAATTGAGATTCTACCTGCAAGTAAGCCATGAAGCGAAATACTCGGTACAGTAAGCCTTCCTATCAGCGGGCCAATCGGTGATCACTCCCCTCCGAGCACTTGAGGTGGGAGGAACGATATTTTTCTCACACCAGCGCTACCGGTACTTTCGGTCAGCTCTGGTGAAGCCAGAATCAAAGCCGTCAATGAAGTTTTGAAGTGCGACGTAAACTGCTTTACAATCCGCTCTTGCTCATGGAAAGGCTTGGAGAGTGGGCAACTCAAAGGCGGAGACTAAATCGCTTGCGCGGCACTCCCGCAGCTGAACTCACGACCAACCACATTGATTCGCTTGAGTTACTCGATTTAGTCCGAGCTCGAACAGGTGAGCCCGGCGTGATCTACGACATTGGGGCTAACGTTGGTACATGGACCCTCTTGGTGAAATCGATCTTTCCTGACGCAACGGTTCACGCCTTTGAGCCGCTGGAAAAGCACGCCGTAAAGTTCAAACAAGTAACCTCAGGCTTATCGAACGTGCATTTGCATTCCGTCGCTTTGGGCGCTCAACGACATGAGGCCGTGATTCACCAGACTGATTTTAGCGACGCCTCTAGCCTCCTACCTCTCGCGGCTCTAGGAAGTGCACAGTGGCATATCCGAGAGGTGGGTACAGTTGGAATCCAAGTGGTCGCGCTCGACGAATGGATCGTAGCAAATGGTCTGCCTCAACCCGAATTGATAAAATTGGACGTTCAGGGATACGAACTTGAGGTGCTGCGCGGCTCGCCTTCCGCGCTCGGGAAGGCGTCTGCGGTTATCGCTGAGATAAGTTTTGACGAGATGTACGATGGCCAATGCCTAGCTCACGACGTGTCAATATATCTTGACCGAGCTGGGTTTAAGCTCTTGTCCATGAGCTTATCAACGCCGCTTGGTACTAGACTGGTGCAAACCGACGCGCTTTTTATGAGAAGTTAGCAGCACGGTAGAACATTTCGCATATTTCCTTCGATTCCCAGAGGTCCGGGAGCACCCGTGACAATGTCCTGAATCCCAAGTGTGCAATCTGGTCCGGTTCGATGCGCTTCCGGCCGCGTTCAAATCAGCCAAGCGGTCGCAGTCTTCTTGCCGCGGGAGGCAGCCGCGCGGCCAGCTCCGTGAGCGATTCGCTGAGATCAACCCCGACATCGTCGGCCCAAATGGCGAATCCCAGTACTCGAACTGCTCTATGAAGCCCTCAGTCATACCGGGCTTCAGCCGTCGTGGCGGCTCGAGAACGGGCGTCCATTCTCAAACGAAATCTTGCTGTCACTTGTGGGCAGAATGCGTTCTCGGCCGCGACGGTAGGAAAAGCGCAGTTTTGGCGGAAATTGCAACGATACACACTATCAACGATCGGAAACTTAACGTTTTACTGGCGACCGCGTCCCGTCCAATGGGGACAATTGGCGTTGCGATCAGCATCCGGATTCGTCTCGGGAATGGAGCTAACAAGGTCACACAGGCGCATACGCATGCGGCCTCGGCGTGATATAGCGCAACGCAACGCGCTAGTGTCCCGGTCTATTTTGAATTCTCGTGTTGCGCGTAGTAGTTGTTGAAAGTATCCTAACATGGCGTTGACGCTGTTGCTCGGAGGCGGTTTAGGAAATCAATTGTTCCAATACGCCGCGGCCCGATCGCTTGCTCTCCGTCTCGGCGTTGATCTGACGATAGATACCAGATTTTATCCACTTTCCTCGCCGGTCGGCGCGAAGTCGTTATGGCTGACCCATTTTCCGATCCACGCCTCGCTGAGGTCGTACGATAAATCTGTTCTATCTCCGCACCATCTTTTGCTGCGCGCATATCGTAAGTTATTCAGCGAAAGACCGGGGCGGCGCTTTCAGGAGCGATCGCTTGGATTTCACCCAGAGTTTTTCGATCTTAAGGATAAGTCGATAATCTCCGGCAATTTCCAGTCTCCGTTGTATTTTGAAGACGTCTATGATGAATTCTCGTGCGAATTGGACCTGTTGCGAGCGGGACACATCGAGCCGACGAAAAACATAGATGGAATTAAAGTTTCGGAGTTTATTGGCGTACATGTTCGGCGAGGTGACTATCTGACTGAGCAAGGTTTCGCCATGCCGGAAGCCGACGGATACTACCGCCGGGCGCTTTCCCTTATGCGGGAGATGCGTGGTGAGAAAAGTCCAGTTCTAATCGTTTCCGACGACATGGGTTGGTGTAAATCGCAGACTTTTTTTGCGGGCGCGATGTTCTTACAATCATCTAAATCAGATCCACCTTATAAAGATTTATTTCTGCTAAGTCAATGCGGTGGAATAATAATTGCGAACAGCAGTTTTTCGTGGTGGTCCGCCTGGTTCGGCTCCTGCCGTGGAGCATCGGTTATTGCGCCGAGGATGTGGATTTCTGGAAAATCAACGAAATACTTAAACGTGGTCCCGAATGGTTGGACCATTGCATGAGCATATAACGTTAGATTGAGGTATTCGTTCCATCAATACGCTACGCGAGGTGCCATAAGTGATTGGCTCCGCTCTGACGAGAACAGACCTAAGACGTCAAAAAGTGCAAATCATTTCGCCCCGGGTTTTCGTCAATCGTAACGAAATTCGTACACAGAACCTGCATGACATGCGCATCGGCCTGACCGCCGATCCCGAACTGCCGGTGCCGCCGACGCTCTATGGCGGCATCGAGTGCAAGGTCGACATGCTCGCACGTTCGCTGGCGGCGCGCGGCAACGAGGTGACGCTGTTCGCTAACGCCGCGTCGATCTGTCCGGTGCGGCGCTTTGGCTGGTTGGGCCGCCAAGAGCGGCTCGCGTGCCGACACGGTCCGCAACGGCGTCGCGCTGACGCGTCACGTGATGAATGCCGACTTCCGAAGAACTCCCAGGCTGCGAAGCGGTATCTAGCCGTAGTTTGAAATTTAAGCGCGCGCCTACATTTATGCGAATCGCATTGACCGCAGATCCAGAGCTGCCCGTTCCACCGACGCACTATGGGGGCATCGAGCGTGTGATCGATATGCTGGCGCGAAACCTCGTAAAGCGTGGCCATACGGTCAAACTGTTTGCTCACCCGGATTCGACCTGTCCCGTATTGCGGGTTGCTTGGCCAGGCCGGAGAAGCGCTTCGCGGCTCGACACCCTCCGCAACGCGACCACACTCGCCCGGCATGTACTGGCTGACCGTTTCGATCTTGTTCACAGCTTCTCGCGGATCGCATATCTCGCGCCGATACTTCCATTTGCCTTGCCCAAGCTTATGACCTATCAGCGGGAAATCAGCCAGCGCACGACCACTGGTGCGTTTAGATTGGCACGCGGTACGCTTGAATTCACCGCGATTAGTCAACAAATGATCGATGTCGTGCCGCTTGCAGGGCGCTGGCACTTCGTTCCGAACGGTGTACCACTCGATGCCTATCGCTTTCGCGCCAGTGTCGCCCCCGATGCGCCTCTCGTCTTTCTTGGTCGAATCGAACTAACAAAAGGGCCGCATTTGGCAATCGATATTGCTCAGCGATCTGGACGCAAGCTTGTCATAGCAGGTAACGTACCTAATGAGCATCGCGGCTGGTTCGAAGCGAACGTCGCCCCGCACATCGACGGCGAGAGGGTCCGCTTTATAGGCCCAGTCGATGACGCTCAGAAGAACGAACTTCTCGGACAATCTGCCGCGCTCCTGATGCCGATCCTCTGGGAGGAGCCGTTTGGCATCGTTATGGCTGAGGCGATGGCCTGCGGAACTCCAGTGGTAGGCTTGCGCCGTGGCGCGGTGCCCGAGGTGGTGGAGACGGGCGTTACGGGGTTCGTCGTCGACACGGTCGATGAAGTGATCTCAGTTCTCGGTCGGATCGGAGAACTTTCGCGAAGTGCGGCGCGGAGGCGGGTCGAAAAACTCTACAGCGATGGTGCAGTCACAGAAAAGTACCTGCGTATCTACACCGGGATGACGGGGCGAAACGGAAAAAACCATGAACGCACCTCCTCTCCGCGTGAGAGCGGCTGAAGTGCGAACTGTCGTCGCCTACCCCGGGAACATGGCGCATGCTCAACATGTCGCCCTGTCGATGCTCGAAGTTGGCTGTCTCGAGGCCTTCGTCACGAGCTTCGCGTGGCGGCAAGGTGGGACAATTGACTCCCTCCTCAGTCGGCTGCCTTCAAATTCGGCTCAACTTTTCATTGGTGAAATTAGGCGCAGGTCTATAGATCAAATTCCAGCCCATGTTGTGCATTCCTACCCTTTCTGGGAGGTGGTTCGTAGTGCGGCGATGCGGCTCGGATTTGGTGATATTCTAGTCGACACCGCCTGGGACATTATGGCTCATAAATTCGATGCCGTCGTCGCACAACGTTATGTGCCAAACGTCGAGGCAGTTCAGGCTTTTGAATACACTGCACTTGCAGCTTTTGAACGCGCGAACGAGCTGGGGGTGGCACGTGTTCTTCATTTACCGTCCTTGGACAGCCGGCGCTTTGAGGAGATCCAGCGGAGAGAGAAAGCTCAGTGGCCAGACCTCCTCGGTGAACATGACGCTTACTTTAACACTAAGTTCAAAAGCCGCTATGCGCGGCGCTGCCGAGAGATAGCCCTAGCAGACGTGGTGATTGCGAACTCGTCTTTGACTGCACAATCGCATATCGATGCCGGAGCAAACCCCGCGAAGGTTTTTGTGGTCCCACTCGGTGCACCCCAACCGGTTTCGAGCGCGTATACGCGGCCTAGAGGCACCTCCGGTCCGCTTAAAGTCATCTATGCGGGAACGTTCAGTTTGAGAAAGGGAGCCCATCATCTGCTCGCCGGGTGGAAGTTGTTGTCCGCTGGTAAGTCAGCACAACTCGAAGTCTTCGGGCGTCAGATGCTGCCAAAACGTCTCCAGGCCGATGAGATCGAAGGCATAGCTTTTCGAGGTTCGGTGCCACAACGGCAGCTGTTTGAGGCGTTCGAGGCGGCTGACGTCCTCGTATTTCCCACGCTATCCGATGGATTTGGAATGGTTGTGTTGGAGGCCATGGCGCATGGCCTACCGGTCATCACCACCGATCAGGCGGGTGCCGCTGACTTGGTAACCCCCGGCAATGGGCTCGTTGTGCCTGCCGCCGATCCGAGCGCTTTGGCTTTAGCCCTGCAGTGGTGTCTAGATAACCGCTGTCGCTTGATAGAGATGCGAACCCATGCACTCGACGCCGCTCGCCGCAGGCAATGGTCCGATTTCCGACGGGATCTGATTCTCGCCCTGAACACCGGACTGCAGCGCGCCGGCTACTCGCAGACACGTGAACAGGCGATGTCTTAGGTCAAATTGGCAGGCTTGTGATGGAAGGAGCGGCTAGGGCACGGGTGTGCATCATTACGCCGGGCGCGATCGGTTCGAATCCGCGTGTCGTGAAAGAAGCCGATGCGCTGCACGAAGCTGGTTTTCAAGTAAGCGTGATTGCAACGCGAACACTGGATCTCACCGAACCGCGTGACGAGGCCTTGATCCAGCGCATCCGTTGGCGGCTCCAACGCATTGATTTGCGATCACGCTTCGGTTGGCGTTTGCGCCGCCTGTCACAGTTCGCCGCGTTCGGGGCTTACAGCGCGACCCGTGTCGGTCCTATCGGGGAATGGGCACTCAGCCCGTTCACGGCGGCGCTCAGTACTGCGACACGAAAAATCGCCGCTGACTTATATGTCGCTCATTACCCCTCGGCTCTACCCGCAGCAGCCGCCGCCGCGCGGCGACATGGAGCGTTGTATGCCTACGATGCGGAAGACTATCACCTCGGCGACTGGCCGGAAGACGCGTCTTACAATCACGAGCGCCATCTCGTGGGCGCCGTCGAGAAGTCGTATTTGCCAGGATGCGCGTACGTTACGGCCGCTTCCCCCGGTATAGCGGACGCTCTTGCTTCTACCTATCGAATAGAGTGCCCTCGCGTCTTGCTCAACGTATCCCCTATGAGACAAGCCCCGTCTGGACCTACGCCGAGAGGCGTGGCGACGCCTGGGCCTTCGGTCTACTGGTTTTCGCAGACGATCGGGCCCAATCGAGGTCTTGAGTGCGCTGTCCGGGCTATCGCGATCGCCGCGACGCGACCGCACCTTTATCTGCGCGGAACACCTGTAGCGGGATATGCGGAGAAGCTGCAGAGCCTCGCAACAAGAGATGGCGTGGCGGATCGGTTGCATTACTTTCCTTGCGCCGCTCCCGACGATATGGAGCGACTAGCGTCAGCTTATGACCTTGGGCTGGTGTCGGAGACGGGTCACACCCTCGCTCGCAAGGTCTGCCTTACAAACAAACTCTTTTCCTACCTGCTCGCTGGGATCCCCCCATTGATGTCAGCCACACCTGCTCATCAATCCTTCGCGCTTGAGGCCGGTCTTACCGACTTCGTCTTTCCGGTAGATGACTCGACCGCGTTGGCGAGCTTGATCGATCGGCTACTCGGAGAGCCGCAGCGGCTCGCGCGTGCTCGCGCCCTCGTGCGGCTGTTAGCGAGCGAGCGCTATAATTGGGAGCGCGAAAGCGTACTGCTGATTGAGTTAGCAAGGAAGCAATCAATGCGTTTGTTGTCAGAGCGCGAACCAGCCTAAGTCAGTTAGTGCGGGGATCGCGGCTACGTAGATAGTTGGGTGCCTTTGAGGCACAAATTTCAAAGTAAGCGTTCGAAATATGGATTCCAGAGAGTGCGCCTGTTGATCGCGGCGGTTTTCGTTCACTTTGAGAGATGTACGTAAGTCACTGCTGTTTTTCTCGGTATCTTTGTGTATTCTAAATAGACCGCATCGTCATGATTACATCCGATGATTATCGACTGTCGTGATCTGCAGCCAGGTCCTGTCCGGGTCCGGGGAACATTGGTCATCGGTTCAGGCCCGGTCGGGCTTATTCTTGCGCTGTACCTCATGCAACATGGCGGCGAGGTAGTAGTCGTTGAGGGGGGCGGCCCCAGCGCGGGGGGCGGAGATATGAGCGATCTCGAGACAGAGATTTCGGGAAGCTTTCTAGAGGGCGCGACGATCGGACGGTCACGACAGATCGGCGGCGGCTTGAACTTGTGGGGCGGGCAACTTGCCTGTCTTATGGCTGACGAGATCGCACCCATTCTTGGTCGTGACCGGTGTTGGCCTATACCACTTAGCGAGGTGACAGGGCGGCTTCCCCTTGTCACTCAGCTCCTCGGTCAGCCGGCGATAACCCTGCCGCTGCGGCACGCAGCGCTGGAAGCTGAATCTGCGAGCCTACTGGCTTGCGATCTTACTCTTGTGACAACCGCTTGGCTAAAGCGGCCAAAACTCGCTCAGAAGATATGGAGGGAGCTTGCGGCGTCTGCAGCTGTGAAGATCGTGCATGGCGCATTCGTGGACCGGTTGGCGATGGACCCCGTGATAGGTGCGAGCCGCGGCGCCTCCGCGCTCCGTCGAGACGGCAACCGCATCGAGTTCGAGGCAAGGCGCGTCGTGCTTGCTTGCGGAGCTATCGAGACCAGCCGGCTTCTGTTGCAACCGTCCGGGTCGGGATCCGACCAGCCATGGCGTCGTCTCTTCTGGCTTGGCCGGGGGTTCAATGAGCATCTTGACGCCAATACGGCCGTAGTACGACCGCTAGACAAGGGGCGGTTGCTCGATGTATTCGATCCTATCGTCGTCAACGGTACGAAGTATACGCCAAAGGTCTATGCTAGGACGGCGACAGGATGCGCTACGCAGCTGTCGTCTTTTGCAATGTTGAGCTTTCCAGGCAACCTTCGTAACTCGCTGTCCGAGCTAGGTATACTGTTGCGTGGACTTACGCCGAAAGGCCTGCCGGGAAACGTAGGTGATCTTTACAGAGCGGCTCTCGCGTCGGCTCGAGAAATAGCTCCTCTGACGACCCGATATATTAGCCGCGGGCGGATCGGTAGCGCGCTGCGTGATGAATGCTATCTGCGGGTTTCAGTCGAGCAAACGTCGAGCGTAGAGAACCGTATCGATCTTTCGCCTACAAAAAAGGACAGTCGCGGTGTGGCACTTGCGCGCATCCACTGGCGGAAAGGGGAGGATGAAGGCCGCACTTTTCTGGAAATGACGCGGCGCGTGAAGTTCTGGGCCGAGCGAAATCGCATTGCTGTTGTGAACGTCAATCGGACTCTGATAGAGGATCCCGTGAGTTTTGCTCAGCATGCCGATGAGGGATTGCACCACGCAGGAGGCGCTCGCATGGCGATCAGCCCAAATCTGGGCGTGGTGGATAGGAATCTGCAGGTGTTTGGAGTCGAAGGTCTATACTGCTGCGGAACATCAGTATTTCCATGTAGTGGCATCGCAAATCCGACAATGACAGCTATGGCTATGGCGGTTCGACTTGGCGAGCACATACTCGCCGATCGTCGCTCATAGTGGACTCGCAACTATCGTTTGGTTGCCACAACCTGACTGGCGGTAGCTCCTTTTGGCGCTCGCAACGGCTCGTGAGTTGCGCGCTAGATCTCGGCATTCGCCGTTTCGACGTCGCTCCCTCCTATGGGCTAGGGACAGCTGAGCGCACGTTGGGCCGTGCCCTTGGCAAACGCCGCAGTGATCCCGACCTTGAAATAACTACGAAATATGGCATTGCGCCACCGCGCTTTGGCAGCCTGGCCGCATTGCTGCGCGAACCCTACAAAGCATTTCGACGCACTAGGCGCACCTCGATGCCAGAATTGGCCTGGCGACTCCAATCCCCTGCCTCTGATTTTCATGGTACCGCGCGCGAAGCTGTCGAAGCGAGCTTACGGGCGCTTAAACTCGATCGGCTTGGCGCACTGCTCTCCCATGAACGCCTTCGGGAGGAGCTGATTAACCGATTTTCGTACGATATCTGTGATCTGGTGCGCCGGGGTGTGGTCGTGCGCATGGGTTGCTCAGGGAGCGTTGGCAACGTGAAATACATGTTGAGCAAGTCGGACGGTGCCGCGAGCATTGCGCAGGTCCCGCTGCACCAACATGCCGAGGTCTCAGGCATTGACGAAACAAGGCTGTTCAATCTCGGTCTCAGTGCGCGACGGCTGGAGGCACACCTGACCTCCGTCAGCCGACCAAGGCTGGATCTCCTCGAAGCTGTGCCGAGCCGATACCGATTGAGCCCCACCGGTGCCGCGTTGGCCATCGTTGTCGCTTGGGTCAGGTCGTATCTTCCGAAATCCGTATGCATAGTCAATGCCAGCACGGATGAGCGCCTCTCGGCGGTTGTTTTGGCCAGCATAGATGTAGAAGTGGGGCAATGGGTGCAGGCCCACGACCGCGTGCTGCAGGACGCGATGGCCCACGCACGATGACAACGCCCGTCGTCCTGCTCGTCTCGTTAAACTTTCCGCCCAGCCAAATTGCCAGCGTGCACCGCGCGCGGCATCTCGCCAAGCACCTCCCCAGCCTGGGTTGGCGTCCCATCGTCGTAACAGTTGATGAACGGTATCAGAAGGAGCCAATCGATCCGGGGCTCGGAGAGCTTGTCTCACCCAGTATCGAGGTACACCGAGTCAGCGCGGCGCCGTTGATACTAACCCAGCCATTCGGACTTGGTGATCTTTCCTTGCGATCGCTTCTGACTGTCCGTCGCAAAATACGTCAACTCATTGAAAGTCAAAAGCCATCCGTTGCATTCCTCACAGGGTGGCCATTTTATCAAATGTTGCTGTCCGCGGAGATTGAGAAGCATGGAGTGCCTGTTGTACTCGATTTCCAAGACCCTTGGGTCTCAAACTACGGCGCCAAGCAGCCAATTTGGTCGAAGGCTGGAATTACCCATCGTCTGGCGGTGCACTTCGAACCTCGGGCTGTGCGCGCGGCAAGTTTCGTAACTTCAGTATCAGAGACGCAAAATATAGAAATGGCCAAGCGGTATTCGTGGTTAGATTCCTCTCGAATGGCAGCGATTCCAATCGGAGGGGATCCGGACGACTTCCTCAACCTTAGGAGCCAAAGTGTACAGTTGCCGACGGGGGTCATTGATCGAAGGTACTCAAATGTCTCCTTTGTCGGTACAATCATGCCACGCTCTGGTCCTTTAGTAAAACTTGTGCTCTCAGGACTGGATAGACTTAGACGCCAAAGTCCGGACGTCGGCGAAAGAATACGGCTGAATTTTATTGGTACTAGCAATCAGTCACGCGGTAAAATGGAATATCGTGCCCTAGCAATCGCCCGCGAGGTAGGCGTAGCCTGTGCCGTGCACGAGATACCGCAACGACTACCATTCATGCAGGCGCTCTCTGTTCTCATTCAGTCGGAGTGTGTCTTATTGATTGGATCGGACGAACCCCACTACACAGCTTCGAAGATCTATCCCGCTCTTATGAGCGGGCGGCCGTTTCTGTCGTTGTTCCACCGAACCAGTAGCTCTTATGAGATTTTGTCAGCCGCTGGCGGCGGGTTTTCGCACGCCTACGCCGACGGAAGGTCGGACGAGGAAATCGACAAAGCTATTGCCGCAAGTCTATACAAGATCGCGACGCAGCCCGACGCGCTTGGCCGTGTAAACCCGTCAGCGTATGCTCCCTACGAGGCAAGAGCAATTGCGCGCCAATATGCGGACATTTTCGCCAAAGTGTCTGCTGAACGACCGATCAAGCGCTCTCCAGCTTTTGAGTAAGGTCATTGCAGAGAGCTCCCAGACTTGCGATCGTATCCTCCCATGAGATCCAGTACTATGCGCCATTATTCCGAGAATTGGCGCGACAAATAGATATTCATGTCTTCTTTGCGCATAGACCGACTTCGATCGAGCATGGGATGGCCGGCTTTGGTACCCCATTCCAGTGGGACATCGACTTGACATCGGGCTATGGCCACAGCTATTTGACGAACACCTCTCGAAGACCAGGTACAGATCACTACTCGGGATGCGATACGCCTGAGCTGCGATGCCGCCTACGCGAGGGAGGTTTCGACGCATTGTTGGTCCATGGCTGGCACCTAAAAGCGTACATTCAGGCGCTCCTCGCGGCCAAACGACTAAGCCTACCAGTGATTGTTAGAGGCGATAGCCATCTCGAGACGCCCCGATCGATGTTCAAGCGCGTCGCCAAGGAAATCGCTTATCCACCCTTTCTCCGCCTGTTCGATGCGGCGCTCTACGTTGGTATACGGTCCCGCGCATACTATGAACACTATAGGTATCCCTCCGCAAGAATGTTTTTCTCCCCACATTGTGTTGATAATAATTGGTTTTTTTTGCGAGCAACGGAAGCGAGCCGGCGGAGTTTGCGCAGCAGTCTGCGGATTCCGGACGATGTAACCGTCGTCCTATTTGCAGGGAGGCTTGTTGCTTTTAAGCGTCCGCTCGATGTGATTGCTGCTGCCGCAAGAGCACGATCCAATGGCGGAAATGTCGAAGTCATGATTGCCGGAGATGGAGCGCTGCGGTCGCAGCTAACGAACGAAGCTGCCAGTTCGAGAGTTCCACTTCATTTTCTTGGCTTTTGCAATCAATCGCAGATGCCCGAGGTGTATTCGGCCTGTGATTGTCTCGTACTACCATCTGATGGTCGGGAGACGTGGGGCTTGGTGGTCAACGAGGCACTCGCCTGTGGGCGGCCGATTATCGTGTCCGATGCGTGCGGCTGCGCACCAGATTTAGCTGCTGGCCATACGTTCCCGCTCGGAGACACGAGAGCATTAGCGCAACGTCTGCTCGCGGTCCGTGCATCTCAGGCTTGCTGTGATACTGAGTCTCTGACGCGAACATACAGCATTGAGATGGCAAGCGAAGGAATTCGCTCAGCTGTTGCTCAAGTGACTGGGGCGTAGGAGAGAATTGGTTTTCCCCGTGACGGATGCTCTTCTAGCCAAGTCGGCGTCAAGCTATCGATCGTCAGCGATGCCGCCGGGCCTGATTGCAGTAGCCGCGCTTATCTTCCTTTGCGGAGGGTTTGGTGAGAACTCTGGCTTGGCGCTACTTGCGGTCCTCGAACTGGTTGCCGGCGCGTTTTTGCTTTGGCGTCCGCGCGAATCTCCAGTCCTTCTCTTCATTTTCTGTTTTCAGTGGTTGCAAGCGTCGATCGCAATCTTTCACGCGAACTGGCTCGGCGCGGATGTTGCAAACTATTCTAAAATTCAAGGTTCGATGGAGCTCGCAATTTTACTTTCTTTGTTGAGCATAATGGTGCTTGCGATCGGAATGCGATTCGGCGCTGGTTCGGCGAATACCAAATACGTTGAGCAAATTAGTGCCGTGGCCTTGGCGTCACCTGTCCGCAAGTTGTTCTGGTTGTATGTTTACGCTTCTGTAGCCTCCTTCTTAGCGTTGATTGGCGCGTACATCCTACAAACGGTGTCCCAGCCTCTCCTCGCGCTCGCCTCTCTTAAATGGGCCTTTTACTTCATGCTGGCTTATGCGACGTTTATTCGATCTGGGAAAGAACGTCGGTATTTAATTGTGGCTTTTATGCTTGAACTGATGGAGGGTCTTGGCGGCTATTTCGCTGACTTTAGGACGGTCTTGTTTGTAACCATCTGTGCAGGTGTTGCCTCGCGAGTGCGGATGTCCGCAACTGCGGTTGCGGGTCTGGGGTTGTTGAGCGCCTTGACTATCGGCTTGGGCATCGCTTGGAGCGCAGTCAAAATAGACTTCAGATCTTATGTGTCGGGCGGACTGAATGCGCAAAACCTTACGATGAGTTATGGCGACCGCGTTGTAAAACTGTACGAACTTGGTAATCGAATCGATGGAAAAGCGCTTAGCGTGGGAGCCGATGCGCTTCTTAGAAGGCTTTCTTATGTCGAGTACTTCGGTGTAGTACTTGACGTGGTCCCGAAATACGTACCGTACGAAGAAGGCGCGATCTGGTGGGATGCGGTTAGCCGTCCGTTCATGCCACGGCTTTTTTTTCCGAATAAGCAGATAATCGATGATACCAAACGTACTAATCAATTCACGCGGGGAGCCGCGGGGTCCGACAGACTAAGTTCGATTAGTTTAGGCTATGTCGCTGAGGCGTATATCGACTTCGGAGCGTACGGTATGATGGTGCCCATTTTCACGTTTGGACTTCTTTGCGGTCAGATCCATCGGCGTTTTCTAAAATCGAACGCCTCACGAGGACTTTTGGGGATGGGACTGTCTACGGCGGTCTTGCTCCCAACAGCGCCTCTTGAGGCCAGTATCACAAAAACAATTGGTGGACTGGTCGTTTCGCTAGTCGTGGCCGGGGCGTTCGCTTTGGTAGTCAGCCCTCGCTGCTTTCCGTGGATTAGAGCTAAGGTGTAAAGCGTTGCGGATACTGCACGTCATTCCTTGAATGGGGCTCAGGCAGCGGGGCTAGTCAAGCAATTTTCACTATTGAGAAATCGCCGAGTGAGGCCGGCGTCAGCGCCACCACTTAACGACGGATCATGTACTCTCTGTCAAAAGCAGTGGATTCGCGGCGGGTGTTGAGGTCGTCACGGCACATCCACGCGCAGTTGTCACTTGCACGATCGCGGCTTGGGCGCGGAACAGCGAGGGCTTTGGGTCGTTCCTTTCACGACGTCGTTCCGTTGAGTATCGAGGACGAGGGCGCGCCACCACCGAAAGGCCGAGAGGCCGCCCCAACATCTTGTTTCGCGGCTTGATCCGAAGAAAAACGATCGAGGCGCATGGTTTCGCCACCTGCCCGCCGTTGCGCGCGGCCGCGGTTCTGCGCGTGGCCGGGAGCGATGCGCCAGCCTGTGTCGAGGCGCTGCAGGCGCGAGCACGCCGGGCAGGATTGGCCGATCGTCTCGAATGGCTCGGTCATGTCACCGGGGCGCGCAAGGCCGCCGCCTTCGCCGAGACGGATCTGTTCGTTCTGCCGTCCTTTTCGGAAAATATCGGCATGGCGGCAGTCGAGGCGATGTTGGCGGGCTTGCCTTGCCTGTTGAGCCTGGGCATCGCGGTGGCGCGGCTGGCGGCGCAGGCGGGCGCTGCGCGCCTGGTGAAACCCGACCGGCTCGGGATGCCGAAGCCATGCTGGGGCTTGTACAGCAGCCACGGGAGGCGCGGCTCATGGGCGGGCGGGTGCGCCTTCGCCCGTTCGGCTTTTTCGACGAAGGCCACGGCCGACAGGGTGATCGAGCTTTATCGCGGCCTCGTGCGCGGCGAGAAGGCGAAGCGAGCATGAGCTTTCTAGACGGGATCTGCGTCCTGATCCTCACTTATAACGAGGCGCCAAATATCGGCAGGACGCTCGAACGTCTGCGCGCATTCCGAGAAATCGTGGTTCTGGACAGCGGAAGCGATGACGGCACGCGAGCGATCATTGATGGCTTCTCCAACACCCGCGCCGTGACGCGCCCTTTCGATACGCACGCGAACCAATGGAATTACGGCCTTGCCGAATGTCGCGCGGCGCGCCCGTGGATTCTCGCCCTCGATGCCGATTACCTCGTTTCCGAGGAATTCGTCTCGGAAGTGGCGCAATTGTGTCCGGACGCCCGAACCGCGGGCTACAGATCGTCGTTTCGCTACTGCGTCTTCGGGCACCCCCTTGCCGCGAATCTCTATCCGCCGGTGGTGACCCTCTTCCGGCGCGAGAAGGCGCACTACGAGCAGGCAGGCCACACGCAACGCGTCGTCATCGACGGCGACGTCGTCGATCTGACAAACAGGATCGATCACGATGATCGAAAGACGCTGGCTCGATGGTTCGCAGCCCAACAAAAATACGCAGCGCTGGAAGCGGAGCACCTACTGACGACACCCAGGGGTTCACTTCGCAAAACGGACAGGATTCGACTCTTTGCTTGGCCGGCTCCGATACTTGTGTTCGTTTATACGCTCTTAGGCAAGCGTTGCATACTTGATGGCAGGCGCGGCTGGTTCTACGTATTGCAACGTACTTTGGCGGAAATCATGATCGCACTGGAACTTGTTGATCGCCGCCTTGGGGTGACGGTGAAGGGCGACAGTCACAGGCGAGCGCGCTGAACGAATGGCGAACGTTCCCGCCGTCGGGGACGCGGATACGGCGGCGCTGGCGCGGTCAAGGCGCCCGCCGTGAGCGGCAGGTTGATCGATGGACGCAGGGACTCAGTAGGTTGACGCCGCTGATTGTTGAGCGTGCGCGGCGGCGGGCAGCGAGTTCGGCTTGGCCCTCGCATAGCGTTGCCATTTTGGTTGGTGCGTCGCGAACGTGCTCTGACTCGTTGGCTCGGGCGTTCCATGCAACGAGGCGACGCTCGAAGGATTCTGGTCACGAATTTTGAGAATTAACGCCGGAAACGAGACGGCCCGAACGAACCCCCTTATATAGGCAATTCCAAAGCTGAGAGAGATTAATGGGCGTGTGTATATTTGGAATTGATAGCGTTCGCTTCGTGGCCGCTTTGATGGTTTTCATTTTTCATGGAGGCGGTCCACAGCTCTCGGGTATTTGGTCGGATACACGGGTCGAACAGGTTTATGTCTCTTCGTTTAACGGCGTAGCGGCAGTTTTGGTGTTTTTTATAGTCTCCGGATTTTGTATTCATTTTCCACACGTCAACAAACCAACACTGAGTACCTGTCAATTTTATTTGAAACGTTTCATTCGAATCGGTTTGCCGCTGTTTGCATTGTCGTTAGTTCTTTATTTGGCTGATGTCGCACACGGCGGCTCATGGGATGGCAAATTTTGGTACGGAACTTACTTTTATGGCCTCACCACCGTTGTATGGAGCCTAATCGCCGAGGTCAGCTACTACGCGGCTTACCCGGTTATATTTTATTGGGCAAGGATACTCGGTATTGGAACTCTCCTTGTCGGATCAATCGCTGTAAGTCTCGTGCTTATGTCCTTTGACAGTGGCGGCAAAACAATATTTCCACTATATAGCATTCCAGTCATGTGTCTTGTGGGGTTGCCTTTCTGGCTGACTGGCTGCCTTCTGGCAGAAAAAGGTATTCCGAAAATCAAAAGCCGCGGGGGGCTCGCTGCTTCACGCTGCGCTACATTCGGCTATCTCTTTATCGTGCAATATCTTTATAAATTTAACAACCTCACTCTTCAGGAACCGCTCGTTTATCTGCCTTTCGCGCCCATTGTATATTGGTGGCTCAAAAATGAACTAATTGTTGGGAATGAGCATTCGGTTTCGTGGCTAGAATGGGGGGGACGATGGAGCTACTCGCTGTATCTTACGCATAAGCCGCTCATGACTTGCTATGAGGGGCTATTATTGATGCTTGGGATAAATGGTATTTTCTTCCTCAAAATTGTTTTTGTCCTTGTTGGTGCTTTTATTTTTGCCTGCAGTGTCGAATGGCCGGCTCAGCGGCTTGCTGGCCTGAGCGCCTTGGCTTGGCAGAGAAAGATTGTCGTACGACCAAGGGCATGAAAGGAAATTATTCGATTAGGAAAAGCTCAAAGTGGACCGCGTCGGTTGTCTCATCGTTCATATTTCAAGAGGTCTCGTATATCTAATGTCTTCAACATGCAGAAGACAGTAGCGCAGGCTCCGCCTGAACGCATCGTCCTCTATCCTCGAACGGCTCGCTGGCTCGGGCCGGGTTGCGAATAGGACGTTGCAGCACATTTTGCAGTGCCGGAGAATTTCGAGGTCCGCCATTCGTCTCTGCGGTTGAAGCGCGCCTTCGGCGACGCGAGAAATCGAATTGCTTCGAATTCCATTGGACGGATTGTTTCCGCTGCCGGTCTTCGTGTTTCACGTGCTGGTCGGCTCGCAGCGGCGGAAGCTACGGCGGCCGCAAATATCAAACTTCTACTGCTACCCCACAAAGCGGCGATAACTCATTTGCTCCGGCTGCCGTTAAGAGGCGAAGTTGATTCATGCCGTTTACAACCACAATCAAAAATGCGCTGAACTACGTATTTGCGCCCGTTAATCTTAGGATTGGCACCCTGACGGCGGAAAGGCGAGAAACGAATCGTATCCGTCGGCTGATGCGCGTCGGGCAGTTTTCCAACCCCGCATATCCAATATTCGCGGGCCTGCAAAATTTCGACCCAAACCCGCTTTGTTCCGCATTCGAGGCCTTTCGTGCGGATGTCGGCGCCCTGATGAAGGGCGGAATCTCGCCCGGTTTCTATGACCCCAGCAATGCGTACTTCAAATCCCCAGACGCGGAAGTTCTGTATTTGATCGTTCGAACGTTCGCGCCGAGACGGATAGTAGAGATTGGTAGCGGCAACAGCACTCGGATCGTCCGGCAGGCTATTGCCGACGGGCGCTTGGAAGCGGAACACATCGCCATCGATCCAAACCCACGCTCCGACATTGCGGGCATGGTAGACAAGATGCACCTCAATCACTTCGAGGACACAGAAGCCAACAATATCTTTTGTTCCTTGGAATCGAGAGACATTGTGTTCATAGACTCGAGCCACGAGGTGCGCGTTGCCAACGACGTGGCGAAGTTGTTTTGCGTGACCATCCCATCGCTGGCATCCGGAGTGATCGTGCATGTGCATGATATATTCTTGCCGTTTGACTATCCGGAGCCGTTTTGCACAAGATTTCCTCACTGGGGTGAGCAGTATTTGTTGCATGTTTTGCTTCTGGGGCAGGGATATCAGGTACTTTGGCCCGGCTACTATGTGCAGAAAATGCGTCCAGACCTTCAAAGGGCGTTGCCATTCTTGGGCGGCGGGACGGCGCAGAGCTTTTGGTTCCGTCGGTCATGATTCAGCTCGCACGGTCTTACGAAAAGACTTGAAGCTGAGCTTCGGACATGAAATTTAACGCTCCCAAGTAGCGGCTTTGCTGAACGTGATCCAAGAACTATGTCTTGACAATGCAGGTTCAATGGCTACTAGGGCGCGCGGCAACGCGGTCCTTTGAGTTCCCGCGTGTTGGCGTTCGGCAAGCCAGCTGATCTATTCCCACCGTCTCCATCTCGATTGTGAAAACGAGTCCGACCCGCGAACTAAGGAACAGCTTGCTTGATCATTCTTGGCCTTAACGCCTTTCACGCCGACGCCTCGGCTTGTCTTGTCCGCGACGGAGTCCTTGTGGCCGCGGCAGAAGAGGAACGGTTCCGGCGCATCAAGCACTGGGCGGGCTTTCCCTCGCAGGCGATCGCCTATTGCCTTGAGGAGGCGAAAATCGCGATCGACAATGTCGATCGGGTCGCACTTAATCAGGACAGCTACGCCAATCTCGGAGCGAAGCTCGCTTTTCTCGTCAAGAGCCGTCCTGGCCTGTCGGTCGTCCTCGAACGAGTGAAAAATCGCGGCGCGCGGGAAGGCGCGCCGGAGTTGCTACGACGGAGTTTTCCTGGGTCCAAGCGCCTGCCGCCGTTGGATCACGTCGAGCACCATCTGGCGCATCTTTCGTCGGCGTTTCACGTCTCGCCGTTCGAAGAGGCAGTCGTCGTCTCGGTCGATGGATTCGGCGATTTCGCGAGTGCCGCCTGGGGCGTTGGGCGAGGACGCGAGATCGCCGTGGATGGGCGCGTACTGTTTCCTCATTCACTGGGGATTTTCTATCAGGCCGTGACACAATATCTGGGCTTTCTCCACTATGGCGATGAATACAAGGTCATGGGACTTGCTCCCTATGGCGAAGCCCGGTACCTGCCGCAAATGCGCCGGCTAGTGCAAACTAAAGCTGACGGAGACTTCGAGCTTGACCTGTCTTTTTTTCGACATCAAAAGGAAAAAATAGCCTTCGAATTTAGCGACGGCTCGCCAGAATTCGTCGATCTTTTCACCCCGGCGCTCGAAGAGCTTCTTGGCCCGCGCAGGAAGCCGAACGAACCGCTAGAAGAGCGCCACCGCGATATCGCCCACTCGGCGCAGACGATGTATGAGGAGGCCTTCTTCAAACTATTGAATGCTCTTTACCAGCGGCATGCGATCCCCAACATTGCGCTTGCGGGCGGCTGCGCAATGAATTCGGTCGCCAATGGCAAGGTGCGGCGGATGACGCCGTTCAAGAACGTATACGTCCAGTCGGCGGCGGGCGACGCGGGCGGTGCGATCGGCGCAGCTTTCACCGTCTGGCACAAGCAGGCTGGTCCCCGCATCTTCGTCATGGATCGTGCGAACTGGGGTCCGCAATTCGGGCCGGTCGCGATTGAGCGCGTCCTTCAGGCGAATGCGGCGCGCATCGCGCAGGCGAGCTGTACGATCGAGTATATAGACGACGAAAGCGAGCTTTGTCGGCGGACGGCGGCGGCCACGGCGGATGGCAAAGTGATCGGCTGGTTTCAGGGACGGATGGAATGGGGGCCGCGGGCGCTCGGCAATCGCTCGATCGTCTGCGATCCGCGCCGCGCCGACATGAAGGCGATTTTGAACGCCAAGATCAAACGGCGCGAATCCTTCCGGCCGTTCGCGCCGTCGGTTTTATCCGAAGCGACATCGGATTGGTTTGAAGAGGACGACGACGTTCCTTTCATGATGCAGGTGTTTCAGATCAAGCAGGATAAGCGAGCGCAAATTCCCGCTGTCACGCATGTCGACGGTTCGGGGCGCCTGCAAACGGTGAAAAAGGAAGCCAATCCGCGCTATCACGCGTTGATCTCGGCGTTTTGCGCTCTCACCGGAGTGCCGATGGTGCTGAACACTTCGTTCAACGAGAACGAACCCGTGGTGTGCAAACCGCAGGAAGCGCTCGACTGCTTCTTGCGCACCAATATGGATGTGCTGGCATTGGGCGATTTTCTGTTGCGACGCGAAGGTGATTCAACAGGGATTCGTACATAGTGCGAACAACTAATGGCCCATTGCTCGACGGAAGTACCCGAGCGGACAGAGACGACACCCGGCGTTCCTAAGACTGTCTGAATAGCGCGGCGAGCCGCAGACAATGCTCACGCCGTCCCACGACGGTCACAATGACCGTGATCGAGATTCGCTACAAATTCCTGATGTCGATTCAATAGCAATGGCGAAGGGCCTGAAGCAATTGACTTTTCGTAATCGTAAAGGCGATCCGCGCACGTTATTGCGTCCCTCATGTGAAGCGACAAGCGAGTCGTATGACAGACCCATCCCAAAGTAGGCGTCCGCGTCTGCTCTACATTTGCGACTGGTTGCCGCCCGACTTCGGCGCGGTCGGACAATACAGCGAGCTTTTCTCTCGCCAGTACGCTCAAGCTGGTATGGATGTCGTACTTGGCGGCCTGTCGTCGAAAGGGTCCTCTGAGACGCTCGAGGAGCATTCCGGCGGCAGTCTGAAAATCGTCAGGCTGTTCACCGCTGCCTATCAGAAAGATAATTTCACTCAGCGCTTGTTGTGGACCTTGAAAACCAACACGAGGCTCGCGCTTTCGCTCTGGCCGGCCATGCGCTGGGCTGATGAAATCCGGTTCACGGGTAGCCCGCCGCTGTTTCTGCATTGGATCGCGCCCCTCAATCTCATCCTGCGCAAGCGCCTCGTATACCGCATCACCGACTTCCATCCGGAGTGCCTCATGGCGGCGCGCTCACGCCCGTCCGTGTGGCTAACGCTGGCTTATCGTCTTACGCTCTTCTGGCGCCGACGCGTCGATATGTTTGAAGTTCTGGGGGACGACCAGCGCATGCGTATTGAGAAAATTGGCATCCCCGCCGAGCGGATCCGGACCAAGCGGGACCCTTCTCCCGTGTCCATTACGCCGGACACCCCGGGTCTGGCGCGTCCGGCCGACTATAATGGCAAGGTGTTGCTGCTCTATTCCGGCAATTGGGGGGTGGCGCATGACTATCAAACATTTGTCGAGGCATATCGCCGCCACCACCGGGAAGGGAGCGGCAGGGTCGTTCTATGGCTTAATGCAGTCGGCGCGGCCGCAGGCTCCGTCGCGGATGCGGTGGGCCAGCTGCAGCTGCCCATCTTCCGGAGCACGCCAGTTCCATTGGACCAGCTCGCTCGGTTGCTCGTGACGCCCGATGCGCACTTGATTACGCTTTCGGATGCGTTCGTCGGGTTCGTGTTGCCTTCAAAAGTCTATGGATGCATAGTTTCGGGCAGACCTATCCTGTTTATTGGCAGCGCGCGATCGGACGTGCATCTTCTGTGCACCGAAGGGGCGCGGGGCCATTACCAACGGGTTGACGCCGGAGACGTCGAAAGTTGCGTTGCGGCGCTGGAGCGAATAGCCAACTTCGCCGAATCGAGAAATCGTTCACGTAACGGCTGAAGCACATGGCGGTTGCATGTTGGAGACTCAATCGAGGCGGGTAGCATGAAGAAGGCTTTGGTGTGCGGCGCGGGTGGCTTCATCGGGTCGCACCTTGTAAAGAGACTGAAACGTGAAGGTTTCTGGGTTCGCGGCGTCGACCTCCAATATCCTCGCTTCAGTGAGACAGAAGCCGACGAATTCGTTCGTGGCGACTTGCGTGAGACGAGCGTCTGCCGTGAAGCGATCGACACCCGATTTGACGAGATCTACCAGCTCGCTGCGGACATGGGCGGTGCGGGGTACATCTTTACCGGGCAAAATGACGCCGAGGTCATGCACAATTCCTCGCAAATCAACCTGAATGTCCTGGAAGCATGCCGGCGTCGAAACATGTGGCGCATCTTCTATTCTTCATCCGCTTGCGTCTATCCCGAGCATCGGCAGACCAGTCCGAACAACCCTGGCTTGAAAGAGAGCGACGCCTACCCGGCAGCGCCCGACAGCGAATATGGTTGGGAGAAACTCTTCAGCGAACGACTGTACCTGGCTTATGCCCGCAATCATGCCTTTGATGTACGGATCGCACGATACCATAACGTTTTCGGCCCCGAAGGCGCTTGGAACGACGGCAAGGAGAAAGCGCCCGCCGCGATCTGCCGCAAGGTCGCCATGACGGAAGATGGCGGTGAGTTCGAAATTTGGGGGGACGGTGAGCAAACTCGCTCATTCCTCTACATTGATGAGTGCCTTGAAGGCACCACACGACTCCTGCGTTCCGATTGCCTGGGACCGGTCAACATCGGTTCGGACGAAATGATCTCGATTAACGGCCTCGCGGCGATGGCCGCCGATATCGCCGGCAAAAGCGTCCGGCCGCGACACATTCCCGGGCCCCTCGGTGTCAGAGGCCGGAACTCGAACAACGAGCTGATCCAAGAAAGGCTCGGATGGAGGCCAAGCAAGCCGCTTCGCGCCGGTCTGGCCAGGACTTACGAATGGATCAACCTCCAGGTGCGCGCCTTAGAGTTTGGAAGGAAATTGTCGAATCCGGTCTAGATATTTGATCCCGGATTTAGGTAGTGCATTCTTATCGCGCGAATCAAAGGGTGCGCTATGGGTCAGATTCTCCATGGGAGCGGCACCACGACTTTCCGCTAACGCCTGAAATACCCCCTAAGACGTAGCAGCGGTCTTTCGAACAGATAATACGAGCACGCGGCTAGTGAGAACGCAGCAACAAACCATAGCCTCCAATCGTAGACGAATATTGGATTAGTAAATTTCATATAGTGTGAAAGAAACAAAGTGTGCCATATGTAGATGGAATATGATAAGACACCTAACACATTCATCGCAGACATGTTCAGGATAACGAAAATTATATTTTGTTTGGATACTATTGAAAACATTAAGCATAGCGAGACCAGCGTGGCTTGCAATAGTATTAGACCAGACATTTCAATACTGTTCGCTGGCGAAAGCAGAGCGCTGAAGACGAATAATAAAAGACATGGTGTAAAGGCCAGAAAAGCCGCGCTTTCAACCCAATAACGTAGATAAACGAGGACAAACGCGCCAACGCAGCCGAGTCCCAACGAATCCATATACAAAAATAGAGACTTCGGCCCGAGGATTCGGAGGCATATTAGATGATCATCACCGGTGCAGGATATGGCTCTTAGGACGAATGCAGCAATCGCAGCCCCTAGTAACGCAAAAATAGCGAGTTGCGGACGGGATGCTAGCTTAAAAACTACCATGGCTAGCGGCCAAAGTAAATAAAACTGCTCCTCCACTGCGAGGCTCCACAGATGACCGGTAGCGCTATCTCCACGTCCAATGAAATTTCGAGTGAAGGTAAGCGACCCGATCCAGGTCGAGGCTTCGTCTTCATAGATCCCGAGGAGTGTGAGCGTAAACAACACGGACAGAAACGCAAAATAAACTGGAAATATTCGCAAGGCTCTTCTCGCGTAAAAACGCGGCAAGCTAATAGTTCCCTTTCGGAGATTTTCAGAGAGGAGCAGATTTGTAATCAAAAACCCGCTCAACGTTAAGAATATGCGAACTCCTAGATCGCCGTTTTTGGTAAACGGTGTAATCCATCCAGGTAGATGTCCGGCTCCGTCGGTCGCCCACCAATGCGACAGAAGAACTAAGATAATTGCGACTCCTCGCCAACCGTCAAGAGATGGAAGTCTACTTAGTGACCCCGTTATTGCACTATTCTCAGCATCATGAAGGACACTCTCTCCCACTTTTGCGATCCCGTTTGTTCAAAATCGACGCATAATGCCACACTGGCTCGTATTTTTCACTAGCTAATCAAACCCTCGACTTGCCTGAAGGACGCTGAAGGCAGACCCTCGTACACCACTCTATTACATTGCCGGTGCCGGCGCACTCCGCAAAGACCCGCAAGGAAACTTCTGTCACATGCCTGGCTTCGCTATGGTGACTTGACCATTACCGGTGCCGGCCACGAAGAGTTCTGCGTCTTGGGGGCCCCATTTCGCGAGCAGATATGATCAACATGGGCTGATTGTCATTCGAAGGAAGATCGAGATCACGGCGATAGGAGCTCTAGAACTGAGTGATCGAATAGGGCTCCTGGCCGATCGTTGTGCCAGAATACTTAGTCCCATTTGTGCCGATGATCAGATAATTGTTCCCGATGTCGCTGTTTGCCTGCGCTACTGTGAAATATCCAAGTCCCGGATATACGCCAGTCACAATGTAGACATTGTTGGACGTGGTGTTTAGTTCGACACCGAGACCGGGAAAGAATAGTCGTGTATCATTCACCATCACGGCAAATCCGCCGCCGAAGGCGCTCCAACTCAGCCAAGGAATGTTGCTTGTGGTGAGGTTCTGTCCGTAGCTGTAGAAGTGATGATTTGAGACGAGCTGATAGTGCGTCTGAGGCCCAACAAACCAATCGCATTCGTGATAGATTTGTCCTCCATAAAGAAGGGGATAGGAAACTGATGACGGTGAGATCGTAGGCAACACCCCTGTCAGCGTGGCGAGCTGACTCGGCGTAACGCATGGTGTGGCGTATCCTGCAGGTCTGAATCCCCACATTGGAGATTGACCGAAGCCGTTGACGCGAAATTGATCAGCAAAGGTCTTGGCCGTGCTGAAAAAATAATCCGTATCATAGATGCCGCCGCCAAGATTTGAAGTGTTGATGAGGCTAGGCAATCCGCTGACCTCAAAACCACCAGATCCCGTCACCACGCGCACATTTAGGGGACCTGCGTTGGCGACCTTCTCCATCCAAAAATTTTCAACATTTGATCCGTTGCGAACCCAATCAATCAAGACTGGGTCTGTCGTCATGCCTAAGTCCGAATCAAACAAATGAACATGAGCAGAATTTATAGCTATAAATGGGAATGTTTGTTGTGTGTAGTACAGGGCAAGTTGTGCGGGTGTCGGACGGTTCGTTGGACGATAAGCACTCAAACTAGGATCGTAATCGTTCAAGAGTCCTTGAATAGAGACCGGTCCGTTGGCATTCGCATTGACCAATGTCGTCGGAGCTGCCGGATTTTCGACATGCAGGCCGTTGACGGTCACATGGCCGCCATGAATTGTCGTGACCGTTTCTGACGCATAAATCATCGTAACAGCTTGAATCTCTGCTTCCAAGTTTGACATTGAAAGGGCGTTCCGTCCTGCAAAATAGTACGAAGACCAAGTGCGCAATATTTGGAATGATCCAACTCCCGTTTCGGAGTTGAATGTGGTCATGATTAAGGGCACAACCCCGTGATCGTCCGTTTTAACCGTATAGGCAGTGTAGACGGTTCCAACGTAGACATCTGGCGACGCGATCGTCGCGGCAAACGTATATGTATACGAATTGTCGTCGCTATCGGAGGTGGCCCTTACGGACGACACGCTCGACAAACTAAAGGCGTTGGATTGGACGCTGGACGTCGAATAGTTGCCGCCGAAAATGTGGATGTTGGTATAGGCGCTAGCAGTGACCGCATTAGTAGTTTGGCTGATGACGCAGTCATAAATCGAGTTGATGTAATTTTGGGCGGCTGATGTGCGTACTCCATAGCACGCATTTGAGATCAGTAACTTGTCGAATGTATTTGAGTCGCCAAGCTGATCTTGATTGGCGCCCGTCACTATCGCTTGATAAACGTTCATGATGGCGACGCGAGCGACTTTCGTCCTGGACGAACCGCCTGAGCCGCCTGCAATACCTATTCCTATTCCATAGGAATTTTGGCCGCAACGATAACCGGCAACTCCTCTCAGAGATGGTCCGATAATGGAAAAGTCACTAGCCTCGTCGCCCTGCCCTGTACCAAGCCACAGCCATGGCGCATTACTAAAATTTGGACATATCCGTGTTCCGAATGATTCTACATTAGCGCCGCTCTCCGGCTCGCCCGCCAACGTCAACGAAAAGGCAAATATCGACGGAGCAGCGGTCGTTTGCGCCCAAAATGCTGAATTTGTACTCGGTTTATTTCCAATATTGGAATTTGCTCGAGAGATCCAAGGGACACCAAGATAGGTCGCGACATTGTTGATCGCGTAAGTCGTTTCGCTTGCCCACCCGCTCGCATTCCCACGCAAATTTCCCGGTGCGTCGAGAAAGAGGGAGGTTGTTGTCTTGTAGCAATTGCCGGTCGGCGGAAGATAGACACGCTGAATCTTTGCTGCATAGGCAGCATCAATCGCCGCCTGAATCGCCGCCGTATCATCCGTGAGGCCATCACCTTTTGCGTTGTATGGCGCGTCCGTCGCGTTGATCGATCCCGCGGACGAGTGAAACTTAATCGCCCACGCGGCATTGAAGGCAATGAATGTCAGCGCCAGAGCAGCGGAAATTAATTGACGATAAAGCGCCATCACGATCCTCTCACAAACACTGCGCCGGATCCGATCGTCGCGACCGTACCATGTCTCGGAGATCAAGACCGCGCCTGCCGGAGGCTCTCAGTGAGACTATTGCATTAATATTGGGAATGCAAAATCACTCTAGTCACCGACTCATAAATCGCATCCAGATACGTTTCGTGAGGGAGATAATTTGCCGTGCCTTTGGAAGCGCGTCGCGATGGCTATGAGGTGGTTGAGTTCGTTGAAGAAAGCGTCCCCGACATTTCGAAAGGCAAATAGGCACGGGCTGAATGCCGGAAGGTTGTGGCATCGGCTTTCGAGTGACGTGATGAGGCCGTCGCGAGCCCAGACCGCTGCCTGCTTAGACGACCGAAGCGCGATTTCGACGGTCAAGCAGCCGCGCAGCCCATGAGGCGGCTCTAGCAGACCGGCCATCCGGAGACAGCCATGCGCCCGATGAATGGGCCAGCACCGTGGTGAGGCGGATCAGCCCGGCGTCCTGATCGATCGCCGTCGTCTGCACGGTCGCGATTTCTTTCGCGCCGAGGGATTTGCGAACGATGTTCAGGCCGCTGGAGAGCCCGGCATAACGGAAGGTCTTGTCGGCTTGGGGAGCGCAGGGTCGCAACCAGCAGCTTTTCCGGATGGACGATCTCGGCCTGGGCCCGCGCCAGCGCCGAGGCGATGATGCCGATCGTTTCACTTGAGCGGAACATGGCGCGCCTCCGCGGGTAAGAGATCGAAGCTGATCGCCCCCGACTTTGAGCGCTTGGCGCGAAGGCCATGGCGGAGCGTTTCCCTCGCATCCTCCGGCGTAGCTCCTTGAGCCCGGTGCGTCTTCCCTCTTATATTGGATGCGGCTTGAAAGCGTGGCTCGGGCCTTCGGGCCATTAGGTGGAGCTTGTTGACGGACAGAAAGACTGCACTAATAACTGGCGTGACTGGACAGGACGGTGCCTATCTCGCCGAGTTTTTATTGGCCGAGGGCTATATCGTCCACGGCGTCAAACGCCGCTCGTCAAGCTTTAACACCGAACGGGTCGAGCATCTCTATCAAGATCCCCACGTGACGGACCCGCGTTTCGTTCTTCACTTCGGCGATTTGACCGACGCGACCAATTTGATCCGCATCGTGCAAGAGACACAGCCGGATGAAATCTACAATCTCGGCGCTCAATCGCATGTGCAGGTCTCATTCGAAACGGCCGAATATACCGCGAACAGCGATGCCTTGGGGACTCTTCGCCTCCTCGAGGCGATACGGTTACTGAAACTGGTCAATAAAACACGATTCTATCAGGCCTCGACATCGGAACTCTACGGTAAGGCGCAGGAGGTCCCGCAAAACGAAATGACGGCCTTTTATCCCCGCTCGCCGTATGGCGCGGCCAAACTCTACGCCTATTGGATCACCCGCAACTATCGCGAGGCCTACGGCATCCACGCCTCGAATGGCATTCTGTTCAATCACGAGAGCCCAATCCGCGGCGAAACCTTTGTGACCCGCAAGATAACCCGCGCGGTGGCCGCCATCCATTGCGGCTTCGAAGAGAGACTCTTTATTGGTAATCTGGACGCGAGGCGCGATTGGGGCCACGCGCGCGAATACGTCCGCTGCATGTGGCTTATGCTGCAACAGCCCGAACCGGACGACTATGTCGTCGCGACTGGCGAGGCGCATAGCGTCCGGGAGTTCACCGAACGAGCGTTCGCCGAAGTCGACATCAGAATTGAATGGCGGTGCACGGGGCTTGAGGAACAGGGACTTGACGCCTCCAATGGCAGGATCCTGGTCGAGGTCGATCCCCGATATTTTAGGCCGACCGAAGTCGACCTCTTGGTTGGAGACCCGACCAAGGCGCGAGAAAGGCTCGGCTGGCGTCACGAGATAAATTTTCAGATGCTTGTCGCGGAAATGGTCCGAGAAGATGTAAATCTGATCGTCAGCGGCCGGCGCCGCGGTCGCTCGACGAGCTGATCAAACATGAGCGCGATCGTTTACCCATTGGACGGGAAGAGGATATGGGTCGCTGGCCACAACGGCATGGTGGGGTCAGCCGTGGCGCGCCGTCTGGCTTCCGAAAATTGCAAGGTCGTCACGATCGGGCGAAAAGAAGTCGATCTCACACGCCAAAGCGACGTGGAAACCTGGCTCAGAAGGGCAGGGGTCAACGCCATCGTCCTCGCGGCCGCTAAGGTCGGCGGCATCCATGCGAACGACGTCTACCCAGCGGACTTTCTTTACCAAAATCTGGCAATCGAAGCGAATGTGATCGAAGCCGCGCATCGAGCGGGGGTCAATCGGCTGCTTTTCCTCGGCTCGTCCTGCATATACCCAAGGCTTGCGCCGCAGCCGATTGAAGAGAGCGCGCTCTTAACTGGGCCGCTTGAGCCTACCAACGAATGGTACGCGATTGCCAAGATTGCCGGCATCAAATTATGCCAAGCCTACCGCAAACAATTCGGCTGCGATTATATCGCGTCAATGCCGACCAACCTCTATGGACCAGGCGACAATTTCGATCTGGCTACGAGCCACGTCATCCCGGCGCTGATCCGCAAGGCGCACGAGGCCAAAACGCAGGCGCAGCCGCACATGACAATATGGGGCACCGGAACGCCGCGCCGCGAATTCCTCTATGTCGACGACTGTGCAGACGCGCTCGTTCATCTCCTCAAGGTCTACTCTGGGATGGAGCACATCAATGTTGGATCTGGGGCGGACTTGACCGTTTTCGAGCTTACCAAGGTTGTGTGCCATGTCGTCGGCTACCAGGGCGAGATCGCGACCGATCCAAGCAAGCCGGACGGGACTCCGAGAAAGCTAATGAGTGGCGAGAAACTTGCCGGCCTGGGTTGGCGCCCGAGCACATCTCTGGAAGCCGGCATTCATAAGACGTATCAATGGTTCTTGGCTCAAGGAGGCGATCTCGGTCGCGCGGTGCGCGATGGCTAAAATCATTTTGTCAATCGTTTTTTATCCTGATTAATCGGTGCCAGTCAGCTCCTCACCGATTTGGCACCTGTCCTCTCGAAAGACTTGAATGATGTCCATGTCATCACGAGCCAAACCACGATGACAAATGGGAGCGAGCAGCTTTCAAGCGAATACATGATTTGGCGGCGTTGCCATTCATCGCGTTGGACGCCCCGCCCTGCAGCGGCTTCTATTTGCTCAATTTCATTTCATTCTATTGGCGAGCGGTATTCCAGCCTCGTTGCCATGCGTCTGGGCTTTTCCTCCGCCGCGTCCGATTGTTCGAGACTTGGGTCAAACCGTCCGGACGGAACGTTTCGAGGCCGACTCTGTTGAGACTACTACACGTCGTTCCATCCTACCTTCCTGCCACTCGCTATGGCGGCCCGATCTATTCCGTTCATGGTCTCTGCCGGGCGCTGGCGGCTCGCGGACACGATGTTCACGTTTACACGACGAATGTCGATGGACCAGGGGTGTCACCCGTGACGCTACATAGGCGCGTCGACATTGACGGCGTGAAAGTCTGGTATTTTCCCACCGGATTAGGCCGGAGACTCTGTCGATCCCCCGCGATGGATAACGCGCTCGCAAGAAACGTAGGTTCATTCGACCTACTGCATCTCCATTCGGTGTTTCTGTGGCCGACGACCGCGGCGGCGCGCGTGGCGCGTAGGGCTCGTATCCCATACCTACTATCGCCGAGGGGTATGCTGGTCGAGGATCTCATTCGGAGGAAGAGCCGTCTTGTCAAATACGCCTGGATCAATCTGTGTGAACGCGCCAATATTGCCGGCGCGGCCTCGATGCATCTGACCGCCGACATTGAGGCCGATGAATTCCGGCGGCTCGGTCTGCGGGCGAGTCGGATCGACGTCGTGCCCAATGGTATCGACCTGCCAGCCGAGGCGAGCGCGACAAGGAAGGCTCAGGCCACCGACCCGACCCGCGCGCGCATTCTTTCGCTCGGCCGCGTCAATTGGAAGAAGGGACTGGATCGCCTAATCCCCGCTATGGCGTTTGTCCCTGGTGCCGAGCTAGTAATCGCCGGTAACGATGAAGAAGGTTATGAAACGCAACTTGAGGCCTGCGCCAGAGAGGCCGGTGTTCTCAATCGAGTGTTCTTCGTCGGCCCCGTCTATGGAGCGCGCAAATGGGAACTCATCCACTCCTGTGACTTATTTGTCATGGCGTCCTATTCCGAGAATTTCGGCATGGCGGCGTTGGAGGCGATGGCCTGCGGGCGGCCCGTGGTCGTCACGCCGGAAGTGGGCTTGGCGCGGACGATTGAAGAGGCCGGGGCGGGCGTCGTAGTAGATGGGAATCCAGAAACGCTTGGATCGGCGATCGCCGCATTGATCGCGGATCCGGTCCGGCGAAGTAAAATGGGAGAAGCAGGGAGTCGCACAGCTTTGCAAAAGTTCTCCTGGTCTGCTATCGCGAAGCAAGTCGAGGCAATTTATTCTGAGGTTTGCAACTAAAGACTTGAGGTATTGTCAGATTTTGCGTGGGTCAATGACATCGTGATCGATGACAGTTGGACTTGGCAACGCGAAGCGCACAATTCACAATCGGTCGCTCAGGATCGCACTGCCGACCAAAGCTCGACCTCTCTGCGAGCAAGCAGGCGGCGAGAACGGTTGTTATGAGTCACCTCAGGCCTTCCAAATTCGGGAAGAAAGGCGCGCACAAATTCCTGCCGTCTCTTAAGTTGATGGCTCAGGACGTCTGCAGACGGCCAAAAAGTCGACCAATTCTCGTTATTATGCCCCAGAGCTGGAGGTGGCCGGCGACATCGTAAAGCCGCCAAAACCGCACCTCATTATGCCTTTTTACTCAAAGGCGAGCCTTTCAGGGCCCCTAACCGAATGCCGCGAAAGGCGCGGAGTACAATCCGTGCAAAAAATTATGATTCCCGAGACCTCACTCCTAGTGTCCCGATTTGTTTTCGGCACGGCAAGCCTTTTCAGCGCTGGAACTCGCACGAGACGCCACTGTATCCTTGACGCAGTCGTCGCCCATGGGCTTACTCATTTCGATACAGCTCCCTACTACGGTTTTGGGGTCGCGGAGCTTGATCTCGCGCCGGTTTTGCGCCGAAATCCTGAAGTAACAATAACCACAAAGGTCGGTCTCTATTCGCCAGGAGGCGAGTCTCAACCCAACTTGTCGGTCTTTGTGCGCAAAGCTGCGGGCCGTTTGTTTTCTTCTTTATCACAACCGATCATCGATTGGAGCCTGGCTCACGCTCGATTGAGCCTCGAGGCCAGTCTGCGCCGATTGGGACGCGATCGCATTGATCTGCTTTTACTCCATGAACCTCATCATTCGAGCCTTTCAACCGAAGAATGGCAACGATGGCTTGAGGATGAAGTCAAATCGGGTCGCGTCAGGAACTTTGGCATTGCTGGAAATACCGATCGGCTTGAGCCCTTTCTTGACGTTCACAGTCCTCTGGCGGGAATCTTACAAACGAACGACAGCCTGCTCGGCAAGGAGGCTGACAAAATTCTCGAACGTCGGCGCCCCCTCCAACTTACCTATGGATACGTCCGGGACGCTAAGCGGCGCGGGTCGTTTGATGTTCGTACGATTCTCATGCAAGCCCTTACGCGCAATGCCACGGGCGCGGTGATCGTCAGTACCCGTCGACTTGAGCGCGTAGCCATTTTTGCGGCCACCGCAGATGAGGTCGCAGCGTGATACGCTCTTTGCTAGGATCCTCCGCCACCATTACGCGCCTGCAGGCCGACTTTCTAGTTGTCGGCGGCGGCATCGCTGGGCTACTCGTAGCCACGCGACTCGCGAGGACCAGAAGACATGTTGTTGTAATCGAATCTGGTGGAGAGCGGCAGGAAACTGAAAGCCATCCATTGAACGAGGTTGTCTATCATCGCTCGACGTATAGGGGAGCGACTAAAGGGCGTTTTCGATGTCTTGGCGGTACTTCCACTCGTTGGGGCGGGGCAATGATCCCATTCCTGGGAGCTGATATCGCAGGCGGTAGGTGGCCCATAGAGCACGGTGAGTTAGTGAAGTATTTGCCTGAGGTCGAGCAATTGTTTGCGCTGCCCGCTGGTCCTTACGATTGGCCCGAACTCATCGGATCCGAGGAAGTAAGCAGATCGCATATCGCTAGGCTTGCTAAATGGCCGCACTTTGGAAAACGCAACGTCGCGAGCTTGCTCAAAGCCGAATTGCGATCTCATCGGGGACCGGAGATTTGGCTTCATGCTACTGCTGTTCGATTCGTCTTTGCGCCTGACGGTAGTTTGGAAAATGTTGAGGCTGAGGCCCCAGATGGATGTCGGTTGGTGATCACTGCACGAGAAACCGTCATTGCTGCCGGTGCCATAGAGAGTACACGTCTCTTGCTGCTTGCCGACCGGCAGCACGGTAATCGTTTGTTCGCGCCTACCGGCGTGCTCGGGCGATACTTTTATGATCACCTCTCAGCGATGGTTGGCAGAGTTAAGCCTGACGATCGCGCGGCCCTGAACCGTGTTGCCGGTTTTCGCTTTGTAAGGGGCGGTATGCGCAATCTCCGTTTCGAGCTCGCTGAAGCAACTCCGTTGCGTGATCAGGTTCCGCCCGGCTTTGCGCACATCTCTTTCACCAGTCGGGATGGAAGCGGCATCGATGGGTTACGCAATCTCTATCGTCAGATCCAAAAGCGGCGATTGCCCGACTTTCCCACAGTTGCCGTCTTAGCAAAAAATAGTCCGTTCATAGCGCGTGCCGTATGGTGGCGGTTTGCAGAGCATCGCTTGCTCTATCCTTTCGACGCTTCCATTGAACTACACGTAGTGATCGAGCAGCTTCCGGTGTCACACAATCGTATTGTACTCTCCCCCGATAGGGTGGATGTCTTTGGCGAGCCGCTTGCAGTGATTGACTGGGGGGTATCGTCGGCGGATGAGAAGGCACTGTTACGTTGGACAAACCTTTTCTATAAGTTTTGGACGGAGAGCCAACTATCGCGGCTTGCAAAGGTATTGCTTAGACCTTCGAGTGAAACTCTCTCTGATCTCACAGCAGGGGGAGACGTTTTCCATCCTGGCGGTTCTTTACGAATGGGTAACCGACCAAGCGATGGTGTGGTCGATCATAACCTCCAAGTTTTCCATATTCCCAACCTCAGCGTTGTTTCGACAGCGGTCTTCCCGACTGGTGGTGGTGCAAATCCAACAATGATGCTAATGATGGCCGCCCTGCGTACAGCGGACAGACTGGCTAACAGTGTTGCTGGTGCCGGGTAGCGCTGAAGTGTAACGTGGTGGTCGTCCGACAGCGATCGGCGGTGGCGGACGCAATCCAGAGGCGGACTTCCACGCCCGCGGAGCCAATCAGCGAGACGCATGCCTCAAACATCGATACTGAGGCCAAGTTCTATCTCAAAGGCAACGGGGCAAAGCTCTGAATCATGGGGCGCGAGCCGATCGAGGCCCGGATCGTCGACGACACCGGTTTTCCGGAGAGCGGCGGTCATTCGGTGGGCGTGGCGCGGCATAATGTTGTCTAGCCAGACGAGCAGGAATATCGTCAAATCGTGGTGTCGCCGTCGTTGGCTGATCATCAGCCGAGACGAGCCATCGTCTCTATCTTTCGGAAGAATGGGCCGGCGGCGCAGCGATAGAGGGCCTGCCTCGCTGACGGGACCGGCTTTAGGGCCAAACCAAGAGATTGCGCTGGACCAAAGGCGCCATGCACGTCCTCGACGAGGTCGCTTTTATGAAGGCACACACGTTACTGAATTCGGCGAAGGTTAACTGAGCGAGGCGAAATTTGGTCCAATCGAAAAAGCCGTGAGTAAGATGAATTTCTCGAATCCGATTCTAATGGCTGCACGCTCTCTGGTAGGAAACCTCCGATTACTTCGATCGGTGGTTCAAGTATTTCGATATTTTACTAGTTATAAATATGAAAAGAACTTTGATGCCGCTTTGATGACCAGCATTCGAGCTCAAGATACCGTCTGGGATGTAGGCGCCAACATAGGATATTATACCTCCAAGTTTGCAGAATCGGCGAAGTCGGGTCTCATCGTAGCCTTTGAACCTTCGCCGAGTACGTTTCCTCTACTGCAGGAGAAATTTCGACATACTTCCAATGTGCACATCGAAAATGTCGCGTTGGGGGACGATGAGGGCGATAAGTCCTTTTTTATCGCTAAAAGCAGTGTCGAAGACAGTCTTTTCAACCGCTCCGGTGTTTATGCCACCGAAGTGAAAGTTCGCGTTGCACGAGCCGACTCCTACGCTGAATCGTTTCCACCAAACGTGATAAAGATCGACGTTGAAGGTTTTGAATTGGAGGTTTTAAATGGTATGCATAAGACTTTGCTGTCACCGTCTCTCAGGTATGTATTCGTTGAGGTGCATTTCTCGGTACTTGTCGAGAGAGGTCACCCGAGAGCACCTCGTGACATTGTACAATGCCTAACAAACGCCGGTTTTCTCACAAAGTGGCTGGATTCCTCACATTTGGCTGCCCGCCGGCAATAATGGTACGAACTGGGGATTAGGGATGTGAGCAGCGGTCGGGAGCCACAAAGTCACCCGGAATGGCGTATCGTTCGTGAAGTGGCGGAACAAATTCGAGCGCTAGCCTCACATCTTTGTAGAATAACTAACGTTGTCCACATGATTCTCGTCCCAGATGGCGGTGACGCGGTTAGCGGAGTGGAGTGTTGTGACGACGGTTAAACCTCGCATCGGCTCTGTCGTACTGCCGCTGTTGCCGATAAACCGACGAACGTTCGACATTCTCCGATATGAGTCGCGCGCGTGGCGAGTTCGCGCCGTGAATATGATTAGCCCATCTTATCATCGTCTAGTGCGTCGCTTGCGAATGAGGCGGGATTTGTCTGTAAATATCGGAAGCGGGGGGAGGGGTCTTCCTAATTGGATTAATGTTGAGCTGAATCCGATGCGTGATACAACGCTATGTCTCGATGTGCGGAGGCCGTTGCCTTTGGCGGACGGTTCGGTTATCCGCATTCTCGCGGAGCACGTCGTCGAGCACATTGATTTTCGTTCGGATGTCCCGCGTGTATTTTGCGACTGGCATCGGCTGCTCCGGCCTGGAGGCATCGCGCGCATTGTCGTTCCAGACGCGCAACGTTTTATGGTAGCTTATGCGTCTGGTGATTCTGAACTCTGGCGCAGACTAGGTTGGGACCTAGACGCCCTTCCACCTGATATTTACACGCCGATGCACGTAATTAATCACATCTTTCATCAGGGCGGAGAACATCTTTTTGCATACGATTTTGAAACCCTCGCTTGGGCGTTGCGCTGCGCTGGCTTTTCGGAGGTGGTACAAATGTCCTTTCGCAACTCCCGAGATCCCGAGCTTGCGATCGATCAGGAGAACCACGCGCCGTATAGCCTTTATGTCGAGGCGGTAAAATAGACAGCTGCAATTTTTTGAAGCTTGTTACCCGCCCAACGAGCGAATCCAGCCGTGACGATGCGCTTGCGGATGTTAGCGTCCGATCGTTTTCGATTAACGCGGTCGTGCTTGACCGAGTTGATCTACACGATACGCAGCGTGAGCGTCGACGCGATCCAATTCTCCGAAATCCTCTTCCGCAGATTGAAGGAGCGGACAGAGTCGATTGGGCTTTCCGGCGACCGGCTCGACCATTTCCTTCAGCAAACGATATTTCGCCGCCTCGCATTCAAGCTTGCGTTTGCTTTCGCGAGCGTCGGCCATCCATTTCCGAAATTGCCAGGCAAGCGTGTCAAGGAAACTGCCGTCCGCCAGCATGGCAAATTGGGCGGGCTCGGAGAGGGCGCCGCCGCTTTTCGCGGGTTTTTCGCTTAAGAAGCTGACGACTCCGATGATCGTGGTCTTAAGCCTTTCGAGGGCTTTTGCATCCGCTTCGTCGGCGTCGCTTTCCCGCGAAGATCTCATCCTATCGTAGGCCTCTCTTTGCGCCGGATCAGACAGACATTCATAGGCGAGCTTGACGGATTCAAATTCTTGCGCGGTGCCGCCGCGGTCGGGACGGGATCTCTTGGCGGCGTTTTTGTAGGCGCTCCGAATCGCGTCGAAATCGGCATCATCGGAGACGCCAAGAACCTCGTAGAAATCTGCTATCAACGGAGACCCTTCGTCACGAAGTCAGGTGGCTCGGCGATGCGCATCTCGCCGTCAACGGCAATCGCCGAAAACGGAGCGCGCGTCCGCCGCCACAAGGCGAGGGCGAGCGGCATTGGATCCATCTTCAGTTCGGTCCACCATGACGCCTCATCGCCATGTCGGTGAACTTCGCGGTGGTGAAGCCGACAGAGCGGGACGGTATATTCATCGCTGACTTTTCGGCCGAGCGCGCTCGGCTGCGCAAAGCGCAGGTGATGTGGATCGCTCGGCATGCGGCCGCAGACGAGACAGGGTTGCCGTGCGACGAACTTCCGATGCTCCTTGTCGCGAAGACGTATGGGCTTGGCGGCAAGTGGACGCCGAACGGGCGCCCTGCTGTCGGTCGCATTCCCCGTGACCTCGCCACGGGTTGCCTCCGCAGTGTTCGGCGTCGGCTCTTGTTGAGGATCTCGGTCGACCGCCCCAGCGTCCTGTTCATTCATGGACGCGAGCTTCGCCCGGAATGCGGCCTCGACGATCTCCGCGTCGGCAATGATCAAAGTGTTCTTGGCGGCAAGTCCGTCCTTTGCCCAAAGCGCCGCCTCGTCAGCGGACCGAAGAGCCTCAAGTTCCGCGGTCAAGCGATCGCGCAGCGCGCGAGACGGGTCTTCGGCCAAAATCGGCCGCGCCACGCGAAGAGGCCGAGCTTTGCTGCGTGCCGCATAAGGGGCGGATGAAGCTCCAACCGACGCGTCATGCCCGTTCGGCGCGCCGCCGGCCGGGGTCGGCATTTGACCTTGACCTTGCCCGGGATCGCTCGTGACGAAGGCCTCAAGATCCGGCGCATCGAGATCATCCTCGCCGGCGATGCCAACCAGGGTGAACAGCGCATGACGGCGGGCATAGGTGAGCGCCGCGCCCATCCGCCGCGGCGCGGCGAGCTCGGCGACGCTGCAGACCGGCCATTCGGAGGATAGCCATTCGCCCGATGAATGGGCCAGCACCGTGGTGAGGCGGATCAGTCCGGCGTCTTGATCGATCGCCGTCGTCTGCACGGTCGCGATTTCCTGCGCGCCGAGCGACTTGCGGACGATGTTCAGGCCGCTCGACAGCCCGGCATAGCGGAACGTCTTGTCGGCCTCCCATGGGTTAGGGGCGCGCAGCGTCGCAACCAGCAGCTTTTCCGGATTGACGATCTCGGCCTGGGCCCGCGCCAGCGCCGAGGCGATCATGCCGATTGTCTCACTGGAGCGGAACATGGCGCGCCTCCGCGGGTAAGAGATCGAAGCTGATCGCCCCGGACTTTGAGCGCTTGGCTCGAAGGCCATGGCCGAGCGCTTCCCTTGCGTCCTCCGGCATCAGTTCTTTCAGCCCGGTCTTGGCCTTCTCATGCTCGAGAAACGCCAGACGGGTCGCCTGAAATACCCCGGCCCATTCCGCCCACGCGTTCGATCCGCTCATATCGACGATCCGGACGGCCTCGATTGGCGGTCGCGGCGGCTCAACCCCGAAGACGCTAGGCGTCTCGCCGGTCTGGACGCAGCGCCAGAACCGCTTTTCGGCTGTTATCAGCAAATGCTGATAGAGCGCATCGGCAGGGATAACAATTTCAAGCCACTTGCCGCCGCCAGTTATGATCGACAACGCGGCCTCTTTGGCGCTTGTCACCCACATATTGTGCTGGAGTTGGGCCATGTGCCTTTCCGCCGCGGCTTGCTCTGTAAAAGACCACGGCAATGCGAATTTGGCCTCGAACACCGCCCCCGTTTCCTCGACCATCCCATCCAGAGTCGCCGCCATCCAGCGTACGACGGGGTGGCGGACCTGCCGTTGCACATCCTTGACGCCATTGCCGGTATTGCGCTCGTACCAGGCCCGGTTCAAAGGTTCGGTCGCCACGCCGAGCTGGACGACTAGATTATCGGAAAAGTCCTGGGGCTCGACTTCCCCTCGCTTTTCGCGCCATAGGCGGAGCAGGGCGGCCTCGTCCGGACCCATAATGATTCGGGCGTCCGAGCCGCCAATAAATTGGCGGCGATAGTTGAATGGCGTCGGCATGAGATCCTCCAGTCGAATATCGATCATTGGTCGCTCCCTCTTGGCGCCGCTCCTGACGCGTCCCCGGCGCGCGGGGCGCTCCGGCATGCGGCCCGCTATGGTCCGCAATGACTTCATGTCGGGCCTATTTGTATATAAATTAGTCCAAAAAGGACCAATAAGCAAGACATTTTTATGATCACTGGCGCGCAGATTCGCGCGGCGCGCGCCGCCATTCGATGGTCGGCCGTTGTGCTTTCGAAAAAAGCGGGTGTCGGGATCCAGACCATAAAACGGCTTGAATCCGCGGATGGCGTCCCGCCGGGGCGCGCAGCGACGCTGCAAACTGTTCAGACAGTCCTCGAGGCCGCCGGCATCGAATTCATTGGCACGCCGAACGACAAACCCGGAGTGCGCTTTTCCTTTCCTGCTTCGTCGGAGGAAGGCAGGTGAGCGGCAAACGCTCCGGCACTCCGTGACGAAACGGCCGGGAGCCGGGCGTGTGGCTTATTGGGTGAAGTTGAACAAGACCTCGGTCCGAGCACTTGAGACTTGGGCAATATTGCGGCATGGCGGCTGGACAAGCCGTCGACAACCCCCTAGGTTTTTGGTGCGGCGGGTGAGTGAATCCTTTGAACCTGAGCTTGCGTCATGAACCCGGAATATCAAGAGTTTAAGCCGAGCGGGACCAACAGACGCACTTTTCTGGTGCGAAATGTCCTGGGAATGGGAGCCGTCGCAGGCTCGGCGTTCTTGGCGAGGACGAGACCCGCTCTAGCCCAGAATCAGAACGGTTGTGTACCGAGCGGTAATACACCCAAGAAATGCTGCTTTTTGAAGGGTACCAAGATCCGCGCTGCCGAAGGCGAGCGCGTGGTCGAAGACCTAATGATCGGCGATCTACTGCCGACGGAGTTCGGGGGAATGCGCCCCATTCAGTGGGTCGGGCGCTATCACTATAAAAAGAGCGATCCGAACAAGCCTTGGCTGAAGGCGGCGCGGCCCGTACGCATCGTCCGTTCGGCTCTTGCTGACAACGTGCCGCGCGCCGATCTGTTTGTGACCCAGTCGCATGCGCTGTTTGTCGACGGGGCTCTCGTGACGGCGGGCAGGCTGATCAATGGGACGACCATCACCCTTTATGCCGCGGAAGAATTCGCCGAACTCGAGTTTTTCCATATCAAACTGGAAACCCACGACATCGTCTACGCCGAGGGAGCTGCGTGCGAGACGCTATTGACGGTTGACGAGACGGCGAACAATTTCGCCGACTATCTTCGAAAATACGGACCGGCCAACTCCGGGGATCAACCCTGCGTCCCCATTGCCCCCGGCGGCGGCCGCAGCGAAATAAAGTCGCGGTTCCGCAGCGCGATATCGCCTTGGTTCGATCGGCGGGAAAAGATTGACGTCATTCGCGACCGCTTGGAAGAGCGCGGTCTCGCACTAAGTCGGCTGCAAGAGCCGGTTGCGTAAGAGTCAGTTCAAGGCCGAACACTGATCCGCGATGTCTGTTGGTCTGGTCGCCGTCGCCCGTTATTTGCGCGGGCGCACCGCAGCGATGCGGTCGCTCGCCGAACTGATGACTGGCGTTGAAACGCGAGCGATCATGCGCTGGCTGGCGGGCCTATGATCTTCCCGCGAGACGTGCGGACGAGCATGCCCAGTCGAAATGGTCGATTTTGTCCCCAGAGGGGCAAGGGCGAGAGTTCGCTCAATCGTCACCTGGTCCTTTGGCACGTCGAGTTCTGAAAAGAAATCCTCGGCGACATCGCCCTCGGCGATTCCTTTTCCGATCAAATTCGCCGAGCCGCCGGTGAAGACGAGGCGCGCCTTGGGAAATCGAAGGGCTAAGGCCGCGGCTTCGGTGACGCGACTTCCCGAGGTGCTCAGCGCGATCGGCCCCCGCGCCCGCGTCACCTCCGCATTGAACGCGCCGCCGAGCGCGATGATTCCGGTTGGATTTGCGATCGCATCGAGGGAGCGGGCCGGAAAGCGATTTTCCAGCGGCCGGAGGAGGACGACGCAGAGCGGCGTCAGCGCGCAGATCGCCAGAAGGCTTCCCGCGATCAGCGCAAGCCGCCGTCCAAACCGGGCCAGCGGCGTCGTCACCAGGAGCGCGCCGATAAGTGTCGCCGCGAAAAGCAGTGTCGAAGGCTGCAGCAGAAGCCATCCGACTTTCGAAAGCACAAAATACATTATCCTTGCCCGTTGCGGTCAGATGGCGAGCTAAATGCAGCGATCATAGAGATTGCAACCAGGCGCGCTGCCGATCTCGGAGCAGACGCCATTGGCCCCGATCAACCCCTACGGCTTTACCAAGCTCCTCTGCGAAAGAAAGGATGGAACCCGCACGAGCGCTCGAACTATCTGTGGCGCAAGCCAAAAGCGGGCCCGCCGATCAACCCCCCGGGAGGTCAGGCGGCATGCGATGCGGGTCTGATTTGCAGCGCCTCCCAACGGGCAGCCGTCTAAGCGCTTCAGCCCCGAGTTGCAGCTCAAACGAGCTCGGCAAAGCGGTGGGGATTCCGCTCGATTGTTGCCGAGGGGCCACAGCTTTTGAACAGGCGTTCCGATAACGTTCTAAAAGTCTTTTCTCCGTGAGGCGGGCTGAGTGAGACGCAACTGGGGGGTAGCCTCATGAATCGGAACGATCAAGAGCTCGGGCTGGCGCCGACGAGCAGACGCGATTTTCTATTGCGAAATGTGGTGGGAATGGGAGCCGTCGCAGGCTCGGCGTTGTTGGCGAGGACGAGACCCGCGGAAGCGCAAGCGTCCCCAACCGGTTGTGAACACAGCGATGGTCGAGCGGCCGGCTGCTGTTTCTTGAAGGGGACCAAGATTCGCACAGCCGGAGGCGAGCGGGCGGTCGAAGACTTGGCGATCGGCGATCTGTTGCCGACGGAGTTTGGGGGGATGCGCCCCATTCAGTGGGTCGGGCGCTACCACTATAAAAAGAGCGATCCGAGCAAGCCATGGGTCAAGGACGCGCAGCCCGTCCGCATCGGCCGCTCGGCTTTAGCCGACAACGTGCCGCAGGCCGATCTCTTCGTAACCCAGTCGCATGCGCTATTCGTCGACGGGGTTCTGGTGACGGCGGGCAGTCTGATCAATGGGACGACCATAACCCTTTATGTCGCGGAAGAATTTGACGAACTCGAGTTTTTTCATATCAAACTCGAAACCCACGACATCGTCTACGCTGAAGGGGCTTCGTGCGAGACGCTCCTGACGGTTGACGAGAAGGCGAACAATTTCGCCGACTATCTTCGAAAATACGGACCCGCTAACTCCGGGGATCAACCCTGCGTCCCCATACTCGGCTTCGGCGGCGGGCGCAGCGAAATAAAGTCGCGGTTCCGTAGCGCGATATCGCCTTGGTTCGATCGGCGGGAAAAGATTGACGTCATTCGCGACCGCTTGGAAGAGCGCGGCATTGCGTTAAGTCGGACGCGGCAGCCGGTTTGATTCAGGTTGGAACCGACATCCCCTGTTTGACGATCTGGCCACCGTCGCTCGCTACTTGCGCGAGCGCGTGAAACCGATGCGCTCGCTCGCCGAAGCGATGACTGGCATTGAAAACGCAAGCGATGATGCGCCGGCTGCCGGGAGACTACGATCTTCTGGCAAAAAGTGCGAACGAGTACGTTCAGCCGAAATGGTCGAATTCCCTCGAAATGGCAAGGGTGAGAAAAAGACCCCATATCATTAGCAGCCACAAATGACGTCGCTAGTCGCAGAGTTCTCGAGAATGCCGGCGTCGAATTTATTGCGGAAAATGGTGGCGGCCCGGCTTGCGGCTTATTCACCGCAGTTGAACGGGCTTTGGAATGTTCCCGCATTGGGGATTGGGCTAAATGGAAATCGCCAGGGTGACGGGGCGTCTCAAGGCGATTCGGCGGACCAAGCTCTACGATCTTTTCGCTGCCGCTCCTCTCATCGCTTGGTATCTGTTTTGCGCAGCGCAGATGCTGCCATCGCTGGCTGATCGGGTCGCGCTGGTTAAGCTGGTCGTCCGGACCGATCCGTCTGTGCTCCCGGCGACTCTCGTCCTTAGCACCGTCTCGCACGTCAGCACGCTGGTTTTCCTCCTGGTGTTGGTTGTGATGTTTACGGTGCGTCGCACTCCGCAGCGCGCCGTGCTAGGGCTCTATCCACGCTTCGCTGCTGTGGCTGGAACCTTTCTGAGCGCCGGCTTCGTGCTGCTACCGCTGCAAGAGCTTTCGTCCGCGCTTTACTTGGCGTCGCTTCTTTTGATTATCGGCGGCACTGGGTTCGCAATTTGTGCGGTGCTTGTTCTCGGGCGTTCGATCAGCATCCTGCCGGAGGCTCGGCGACTCGTTACTAGGGGGCCTTATGCCCTTGTCCGCCATCCACTTTATCTTGGCGAGATCGTCGCCCTCGCTGGAGTTGCGCTGCAGTACCTGTCAGCATGGGCGCTGTTGCTGCTGGGATTGGTGTGGGCATTCCAACTTCAGCGCATAAAATACGAGGAGCTGGCGCTATTCCAAATCTTTCCGGAATACGAAGACTACATGGCGCGGACGGCCCGTTTGGTGCCGGGCGTGTACTAGCGGGGTTTGGTCTTGGGCATTCCGAAGCCGGAATTTGAAGGTCTGATCGTGCCTAGCAAGTTTTTACAGCATTGCTGCGGCTGGCAGGGCTACGATTGCGATCCCGGAGCTAATCAAAAGGAATGAATGTGGCGGCGCGCGCTCGAATCGGCCGGCGTCGAGTTCACAAACGGCGATCAGCCCGGGGTGAAGGTGAAAAAGACGCCCAGACAATAGCCGCTAAAGGGCCGCCCGCCTGGCCTCGTCCGCGTGTGCCTCGCGTTCGTAGCATCGTTAGACTTCGCCTCCGACCTTCCTCGCCGGACGACCGCGGCCGCGGCGGCCAATCGGTTACGGGCTGAGCGGTGCTGGTCGGTGTCCCTGCAACTATTAGTCAAGGCGCCGCCTCCGTTCGAGATCGCCATCGGGTGCGCGCTCGGCGGCCTCGTGGCCATGCTCTCGATGAGGTCCGGACCTAGGCGGTCGCCCTCTCGAACGCCCTATCGGTCTTTCGCTCGCGGGTCCTTGAGCTCCGGCGCTAGAGGGCCTCTCGCGCGACGCGCGCCGCCATTCGATGGTCGGCCATGTGCTTTCAAAGAAAGCCGCGGTGGGGATCCAGACCATTAAACGGCCTCGAATCCGCCGATGGTGTCCCGCCAGGGCGCGGCGCAACGCTGCAAACTGTTCAGACAGTTCTTGAAGCCGTCGGCATCGAATTGCGCTGCGATCCCGGCTGCGGAGCCCTGGGTTGCCAATGTTGGCAGACCATCCCGCCAAGCAAAGTGGGATCTGAATCCTGTCGGCGGCATCAGTGGATTCAGCGGCATTGTGGCGGAGGGGTCACAGCCAATGTGGGGCGAGTGAGTTAGAGCTAACCGGGGGGTGCCTCATGAATCGAAATGATCAAGAGCGCTGGGTGGACCCGACGAGCAGACGCGATTTTCTAGTACGAAATGTGCTGGGAATGGGAGCCGTCGCAGGCTCGGCGTTGTTGGCGAGGACGAGACCCGCGGAAGCGCAAGCGTCCCCAACCGGTTGTGAACACAGCGATGGTCGAGCGGCCGGCTGCTGTTTCTTGAAGGGGACCAAGATTCGCAC